>Ga0207056_1022_pt1 | contig 37566 bp, 45 predicted proteins | sample Alteio_BWMinCont_58_FD_153289 | JGI IMG/M metagenome (GOLD analysis project Ga0207056, IMG submission 153289) | Enriched cells from forest soil in Barre Woods Harvard Forest LTER site, Petersham, Massachusetts, United States -... | ecosystem: Environmental > Terrestrial > Soil > Temperate forest >... | reverse complement strand
TAATGCAAAACTGTTCTGTCGATTATTTCTTGAAGAGATGAAGCGCTGGTTCGGAGTTTCAAAATAAATGGTGTAGGGCATGAGATTTGCTGGATTTCAACCGTGTCCCACGCATGTAACGAAGGCTCCCAAGTCATATGTTTGGGTGCCCACGTTACAAATAGACTTAAACAGGCTTCAAATAAGAAGTCGTACGATTTGTTCAAAATTGAGTTTGCGTAGCTTGCCAGAGGGGTCTTGGGCTTCTAGTTTTGACCAGTCATTGGGCGCAGCATCGTCAAGCCAAGTTCGTAGATTTTTCTGAAAAGTTTTAAACCATTTTGGATGTAGTTTTTCAAGGGCTTTAAATTCATCTAGAGCATGGTCAGAAAAGTCGCCCAACTGGGAGACAACATACCAAATGCCATAAAGATCCTTAAGCGTCTTGAGGGAACTTTTGCGTTTCGTAAAAGTTAAGCCTTTATGGAATATCCAAGCACCAGGTGTCACCACATTTCCAGTAATTTTTGAATAAGTCTGAAACTTTAATGTTGTCTGTAAGCTTAAAGTTAAGTAGCTAAGCGGTTGTTCTACCACACCTGCTATAACAACATTTTTCTCTTTGTTGTTCCTGACAGAGTCATGGGTCAAAAATTCGATTTCTACCTCAGCGCCTGCAATGTCTTTCACATAGGCCTCTGTCGCAGGATCATCTAAATCTTTAAACACATGCATGAAACCTGCTTCTTGAAGGTAACTTTGAATGTTTTTCTTTGATATTTCTGGAATTTTTCTTGAAATGAGAGAATCGATATCCCTTGTTCCCACTGGAGGATTTTTTAATTTTGGATCACTTAAATAGAGTTTGTAGATGAAGAGGGCAAAACCGCCTCCAATAACAACAAAATCTCGCCATGGACCAATAGATTCTAAAAATTCTGAAATGATTTTGTCTTCTTGATTAGATGTCATGACGATTTACCACTCTTGTAAATACGTTTAAGCTCTGGAAGACGTTCTGCCATAAATTCTGCTTGTTCTTGTCCACGTAAGGGAAAGTGATATAAATCCAGAAAAGTCAAAATTGAAGGAGAGACATTGATGTCTAGATTTTCGTCACAAGTATTTTTAAGCAAGCTTTTGTAGTAGGGCTCTATAAGCAAAACTTCATAGCCTCTTTCTTGAGGTTCTAATAGTAGCTTTTTCTCAAGTTGTGATCTAACCAAAGGATCAAGCATGTATAGTTCAAGAGTGTTTAAGTTGGTGTTTTTATATCCATGCGCTTCAACAGCAGAATGAAGAGCCAATGCTACTTTCTTGCTTAGATTGGAGTTTTTGAGTGCCTCTAAAAGTCCTTCCCTATCTTGGTAGCCAGAACGATAGGTTCTCATTTTGCATTTTTTTACAATGCTGTAATGTTCTAACCAGCTTTCAAGAAGAAGTTTGGGATTTTTGAGAGAAAACCTCTTAGCGGTTCTTACTCCTTCTGTTTGCAAAATGCCATTGAGAACTAAAACTTCAAAGACACGTTGTACTAATCCAAGACTTACACCAGTCTCCTTGGTCACATTTCTTAAAGACAAATCTTCATTTTTGATTCCCTCTCGTAAAAGCCAATCGAGAATGAGAGCGGATTTATCAGAATAGATATTTCCCTCCACCGATTTTTTATTGGAACCTATCAGAAACCGACCTTTCATAAACACCCTCATTTGTTCATTAAAATACACTGTTCAATAAATATTGAACAGCGTAAAATTTGAGTCAGAAAACTTAACATGAGCTCAAGAGACTAAAAATATGCCTTACCTATCCCATAAGCAGCTAATCCCCATTTCCCCCTCGCAAGTTGTGTTTCGCTATATGGATTTTCCCAAATACGTATGGATGATCCAAAATAAAATGTTATATTTCCCTTCTCTCGAGCAGCTAGCTTCAAGTGATCCTTGGGAAGGTTGTCATTCAAAATTAAATTTCCAGGATCAATTGATATATGAGATTCCTTTACCTGGCGGGGATAACATGAAATGGACTCGCCCAGAACTAAGCAAAGGGGCATTAGAGGCTAGGAAAACCATTTTTGCTAATTGTTGGCATATGAATGATAGTGAATCGGATGCACAGTGGCGTATCTACGGTGGATACGCTAACTCTTTAGCAATTGTCTCATCTGGCGAGCGCTTAAGTAAAGCCATTGTGGACGAACGTGAAGTTTATGGCACTCAAATTCGCTACTATAACCCATCCAAAGAAACAACACCTGTTGGGAATATTTTCTTTCCAGCAACTTGTAAGCGGTCGGCTTTTTCTCATGAATGTGAGTGTAGGCTCATATATTGGAAGACAGTTCAAGACGATTCTATGGAATGCAAGGGTGTCAGTATTGAAGTAAATCTTGAAATCTTAATTGAACAAGTCGTCATTTCACCTCGCGCAGAAAAATGGTTTATTAAAACAGTCGAAGACTTCACGACTAAAATGGGATTTTCTTTTTGTATTTCTCAATCTGATTTGCTTAACCCATACCAGAACAATCTCATTACCCAATAACTACTACAAACGATTCGGGAACATCTTTATTGTTCATTAAAACATACTGTTCAAAAAATATTGAACAGTCTAAAATAAATAATAAAAAAGTTTGTCATTCACTTAAGAGTCAGGAGCAGATTATGAGCAAAGCCGTTGAAAATCTACTAAAAGCGCAACAATTCGCTATGAGCATTCGTCCTAAGGTGGGCGGTTTTCCTTATATGGCTGAAGCTTTAAGAAGAGCTGGGATTACTCAAAATATTTGGAACCTTCCTTCGTGCCAGAGTATTTATCTGACTGAGGATGGTGCTGTTGCAAGTCAAGGTACCCCCCTTATTAACACGACTGTTGACGTTCCTCTGTTTGATCGCGAAGCTCTTATAAAAGCCTTAAGGATCGACCAGGCAGGAAACAGCACTTTTCCAGAATTCTTAAAAGCTTCTTGGGAAGCTGGTGTAGTGAGTTACACTGTAGACTTTGAAAAGCGAGTAGTCATCTACTATGGTGTTTTGGGTGAATCCTATGCTGAAAATTACCCTTCAGTAGAGATTGGGTAGGTGATTAAAATGAAAAAGTGGTTCATTTCAGACACCCATTTTTCCCATACCAATATCATTAGGTATACAGGTAGACCATTTGAAAATGTCGAGGAAATGAATCGGTGTCTTATCAAAAATTGGAATGATTGCATTGATGCCGACGATCAAGTTTTCTTTCTTGGGGATTTTGGACTTGGTGACGTCGATCATCTGCACTCCATTTACTCTCAGCTTAAAGGTCATAAGATCTGTATCCGTGGAAATCATGATCGCAATGCAAGCCACATGATGAGGGTTGGCTTCAGTACTGTTTTAGAATCAGCCTTTCTAAAAATCGGCCAACATACAGTTGAGCTTATCCATATTCCATCAAGCGAAAAACCAACTCATTTTCAATTGCATGGGCATGTCCATGAAAAAAGACCAAGCAAAATTATCTCTAATCAACTCAATCTATGTGTTGAAGTTTGGGACTATAAACCTGTCGCTGAAAAAACCATTCTTAGTCTTTTGGATAAGGCATCTAAAAGTGAAATACCTTCCACAGAACCTAAAGCAGATTTTTGAGCTAAATAAATCACCAAATCAAGAATTCATGATGTGGTGACGTGTTTTTATACGATTTAATCAGTCACCAAATCCGAAATTCTTTCGATGTCTTGGATGATAAAGACGTCGGCATTTTTCAACTTTTGCATGCGTTTTTATCATTAACCAATCTGGCAAAATCCGTGGACCACTGGTGGACCAAATAGGGGCAGCAAGCTACATCAAACCGCCTCAAATTGGCATGGACGAAAAGGGCTTTTTCACTGTATAGTGATTGCAGTCAGCTACTGTAACTTACGGTGGTTTAAGGAGAGGGTACGGACTCATAACCCGCTGGTCGTAGGTTCAAGTCCTACTTGCCCCACTTTTTCCTTTTCGGCATAACTCGTTAGTTTAGAGTCGCTTTAGTGGCTTTTTTGCTATGAAATTTGGCAAGCCAAAAACCTCAAATTTCCCTCATGGAGCGGATTTGGGCCACTGGCAAACAACAAGTGCCGGCAATTCACAGATCAATGAAAATCAATATGACGATTATTTAAGAATTGAAAATGAATATGACTTGTAACCTCTCTGAATAACGCTAGAATCGATTACACGACGAGAAAATATCCTTAATTTCCTTAAATTCAAACGATTGGTTCATGGCTGATTCCTATTGAATAAAGGGTTTATTTTTGATACTCTGATAGTCCAAACGATGCAATCGCATTTTATTTTAAAAAAATCTGGCCAGAATCACGATATATCGATGTTTTTCCAGTTTTTAAGGAACGAAAGAATGAATAATAAAAAACAAATTGCTCTAGTTACTGGCGCTTCATCAGGCATTGGAGAAGCCATTTCTCGTGAACTTACTAAACGCGGCTGGTTGGTGATTGGTATCGCTCGGTCATCTGATAAGCTCTCTCAGATTAAAAATGATTTACATGACGCCTTCGTACCAATGACCTGTGATGTTTCTGACAAAGAAAGCATTGAAAAAACTTCAAATCAAATCCTCGAAATGAACCTCTGCCCCTCTCTGTTTTTTCTGAATGCTGGCATAGCAGGAGAGGCTGTAATTGAGAATCCTAATCGATTCGATCTCAAAATCCATGAAAAAATTATGCAGATCAATTATTTCGGAGTTTTAGCTTGGGTAGAATTTTGGGAAAAACCATGTCAAGCAATTGGAGGAGCAAATTTCATCGCTACAAGTTCCGTCAATGCGATTTTCGCCCCACCAACCGGAAGTGCATACAGCGCTTCAAAAGCTGCAATTGCTAAAGCCTTCGAAAGCTTATCTTTAACCTATTTCAATACTGGGTTGCGTTTTTCAGTTGTATACCCGGGACCAGTGGATACTGCCGGACTTAAAGCTTCAAGAAAACTCCCCTTCACGTGGACAGCTGAAAAAATGGGCCGATGTATGATTGATTTTGCTTTAAGTGAGAAGTCAAGCTGTGAGCCATTCTTCTTTTATAAAGTTATAACACGCCTTCTACGAGCCTTGCCAGCCAAGTATACGATGAAGTTATTGGGTAAATTACAATGATAAAGGATAAAGCATCCCCATCCCGTTTTAATTTTAGACCAGTGGATGCAGAGCATCGAGACCTTGTCCACGCATGGCTTGTACAACCCCACGTTGCTGAATGGTTTTACGGACAGGGCCTTCAAAATACTTTTGAAGGGTTATCAGAAAAGCGGAACTATCGGAGAAAATGCGTGTACAAAGTGATCGTCGATCATAAGCCTAGCCAATCTGACAATGAAGTCGTAAAAGAAGGTTTGATCAAGTCTTATGAAGCCCAATTCGGCGAGCGGGATAAAGAGCTCTCTATCTTTTTAAAAAGCGACTCGGGAAAAGTTTTCGGCGGCATTCAAGCCATGTTTGATTCAGAAGCGATCTATATCGAAGCATTGTGGATTGAGGAAAATCTCAGAAAACAAGGGTATGGTAAAAAATTGTTGGCTGCAGCGGAAGGAGAAGCAATTGAAAATGGATGCAGATTTTCTTTGGTTGATACTTGGGATTTTCAAGCAGAAGAATTCTATTTAAAGAATGGCTATGAAAAAATAGGAGAACTCAAGAATTATTGGCACGGCCATTCAAAACTATTTCTTAGGAAAAAATTACACACGTCAGAGTTCCATTTTTCACCTGTTGAATCATCGCAGATTTCTCTGATACACGGATGGTTGCAGCAAGACCACATTAAAGAATGGATTCATGGAACCGGTCTTCAAAATACCTTAAACGGCCTGGAAAAGTTTTTTCGAGGAGAGTCTAGCACCACTTACTGGATTGGCTATCATAAAGGCACTCCTTTTGCATTCCTGATTACTTCTCCTGAAGGTCCTGATGCGACTACCTTAGACTTGTTTATTTGCGATTTTAATTATTTGGGAAAAGGACTTGCAGTGCCGATGATTCGGGGATTCTTGACTAGCCAGTTTCCAAATGTGAAAAAGGTTCTGATCGATCCTGAAACCACTAATAAACGAGCCATCCACGTATATCAGAAAGCCGGCTTTAAGATCATTGGGGAGTTTATTGCGAGCTGGCATCCTGTTCCTCATTACCAGATGGAGCTCTATATGGAGGACTTATTGAATCCCAAAAAAGAAATCGGAGCATGAAATGAGCCTAATCATCACAGAAGAGACAGGAATCCAAAGAGCCTCGACGGAAGAGCAAATCCGCTCGTGCCATAGGGTCATGCAACAATTGCGCCCTCACTTGACTGAAGAGCAGGTGTTTGTCGAACAAGTCCAGCGTCAATTAGCTGAAGGACAATTTGCTGTTTCCCCAGATGAAAAAAACGAGCGAGGTACCCCATGATTCGAGTATCTGCGGGGCAAGAGCAAGGACAAATAAGCATCAACCTTGCAGGCGCATTGCGATGGTAAATGGTCGCTGTCACTTGCACGGAGGCAAAAGCACTGGCTCGAAAACTCCAGAGGGAAAGTTAATTCAGAAAATGGCTTCTTGGAAACATGGAATGCGATCAAAGGAGGCAATAGCCGAAGCAAAGACTATACGGCAAATGATACATGCCTATCGAGAAGAATTAAAATAACCTAAGAGAGGATCTGGGATTCAATTCAAGATTCGATCCGAAATCCATTTACTTAATGTCTTTAATCCTATACGATAAAGTATATAAGGACTAATATTATGGACATTAAAAATACCCCCTTCCCTGTTAAAAGAGCTTTGAAAAAGTTTGGACAGGATCTTCGTGATGCTAGAAAAAGGCGTCGAATTCCCATGGAGCTTGCTGCAGAAAGAGCTGCAATTAGTCGCGCGACCTTAAGTAAAATTGAAAAGGGCGATGATGGAGTTTCTTTGGGAGCTTACGCCAAAATTTTATTTATTTTAGGCATGATTGAACGGCTGGTCGAATTAGCCGATCCCACATTTGATTCATTAGGTATGGGATTAGAAGCTGACAATTTACCAAAGCGTATTCGCTTTTCCCGAAAAGAAAAAGGAGAAGAGTGAATGGAGCATGCCATTTTGGTTTATGTAGATCTAGTGGGCATTCCTATGAAAGTAGGCCAACTTTGGGGCCGCTTTCGCAATGGGCGAGAAAGCATGTCGTTTGAATATGACCGTGATTGGTTAAATCATCCTAAACGATTCTCGTTAGATCCAGCTTTAAAATTGGTTGCCGGTTCTTTTCATGCAGCATCTGATAAACCTCTTTTTGGAGCAATTGATGATTCTGCCCCTGATCGTTGGGGTCGCTTGCTTATGCGTCGCTCTGAAAGAAAAAATGCCGAGCATGAAAAGCGGACCGCGCGTGCTTTAAAAGAAATTGATTTTTTATTGATGGTCGATGATGAAGGTAGACAAGGTGCATTGCGTTTCAAAAAAGAGGAACAAGGCCCTTTCTTAACGACCTATGACAAAAACCATATTCCCCCCTTAATTTCAGTTGGTAAACTGCTCACCGCTGCAAGTCATGTCATGCAAGACTCGGATACTGAAGAAGATCTTCGACTCTTGCTTGCTCCTGGTTCCTCATTGGGAGGAGCTAGACCTAAATCCTCCGTAAGGGACAAGGATGGTCATTTAGCGATTGCCAAGTTTCCGCGCAAGGATGATGAAATAAATATCATTGCGTGGGAAGCCGTTGCTCTTTCGCTAGCAACCAAGGCGGGAATTCAAGTACCAGAGTGGCGTATTGAGACAGTAGCACGTCAACAAATCCTTTTGTCTAGGAGGTTCGATCGGAGAAAAAATATCCGTATCCCATTTCTGTCTGCCATGAGTGTTTTAGGGGCAAAAGATAACGAAATGCATAGTTATCTTGAAATCGCCGATACTATCCGGCAAATGAGCGCTTCACCTAAAGAAGACCTGGAAGCTCTATGGCGTCGTATTGTTTTTAATGTTCTGATTTCTAATGTGGATGACCATTTGCGCAACCATGCTTTTCTCTACTGTGGTCTCTCTGGTTGGCGTTTGTCTCCAGCATATGATTTGAATCCCACACCAACAGATATTAAACCAAGAATTTTATCCACCGCAATCGATTTAATAGATCCTAGCGCTTCTCTTGATGTGGCAGCCAGTGTGGCACACTATTTTGATCTCGACAATTTACAAGCGAAAGGTATTTTTAAAGAAGTGGGCTTAGCGACAGCTTTATGGCGTGAAGAGGCCGCAAAACTTAAAATAAAAAAAACAGAGATTGATCGGATGGCTTCTGCTTTTGAGCACGAAGATCTTCAAAAGGCGATAAAGTAGTGTTTCACTGAAAGAGTAATAATGATGAAAACGAGTAAAAAATTTCAAAAGGCGCTTTTTATTTTTAGAAGAGATTTGCGCTTAGAAGATAATACCGGGCTTGTTTTTGCTCTTGAACATGCTCAAGAAGTTATCCTTTGTTTTATATTTTCCCCTGAACAAATTGAACATAACCCTTATCGAAGCGACCACTGCCTGCAATTTATGATTGAGTCTTTGGAAGACTTAGAAAAGGAGATAATCGCTAAAGGGGGAAGACTTTACCTGTTTTATGAGAAACCGGAAAAGATAGTTGCGGAATTGATTAAAAAGCAGCATGTAGATGCTGTAGTTGTGAACCGAGACTACACTCCGTATAGCATCAAGCGTGATCAGAAAATCGACGCGACTTGTAAAAAATTGGGGGTATCCTTTTGTTCTTTCGATGATGCTCTCTTGCATTTCGCATTTTCAATCCCTGGATGCAGGCGTTGAAGTTTGACCCCAATTGTTTGTATATTAAAAAATGGATACCTGATTTGACCCCACTCTCCTCTGAGATAATCCACAAATGGCATCAAGAAAAGCATCACAGCCAATGCCTCTCCTATCCAATTCCTATCGTTGATCATGCCAAAGAATCCAAAACCGCTCTTTCATTATATAGAGAAACACAAGGGATTGATCGATGACAAAAATTTTGATTACAGGAGCCAATGGATTTGTAGGAAAAAGACTGATTCTTTACCTCCTAAACCAAGGTCATCAAATTTATGCTTTGTGCCGCATTAAAGGGGCTAAAGTTTTTGCTGAAGATAGGCCAAATCTTCACTACATTTGGGGAGATCTAAGAAATCCTGAAACTATAAAAAGTGTTCCGAAAGATATTGAAGCTGCTTTTTATCTCGTCCACTCTATGTCCGAAATTGTCGGCAACTTAGTGGATACTGAAATTGAAGTAGTCGAACAGTTTCTAAAGGGGATAAAAAACTCCCATATTAAGGGCTTGACTCTGCGACTGCGAAGCGTCCCGTGGCATTTGACCACGATTTAAGAGCATGAAAAGCATAGAGACGGGAACGTTTTTCTGTTTTAGTATCGCAACCAATGCGGTTGCAATGCATATGTAGCAGACTATGGCAAATTTCAAGCCAACTTGATGAATTAGTTTTTTGTGCTTGTTCGAATAATTTCAAGGTCGCTGGTGATCGTTGTTCAGCAATTTTGCGAAAAATCCGAGCATCATCATTGAGCAAAGATTCGTCCTCAAAGGCACGAATGATGCTTATTAACCGAGCCTTGTGCTTGCGAAATTCTTTGAGCTCACGGGTATCGTCTCCAAATTGATTTAAAAAAGTCATCATATCCATGTAATTAAAATTAAGATCGCGAAGAAATGAGATCACACTTGCAGCCTGTAGAAAGCTCTCATCTTTATCTAAAAGACGCAGAAGGGGTTCTATAGCGATGGAATCTGCACAGAAAAGTTCCTCTACAATTTCATAAAGTTCCTGACCTCCATAACGTTCAATCTCTCTTTCGTAGCCTGCGAGCACAAAGTTATGTATTAAACCTAAAGTATGCCACTGTGTCGTTGCAACATTGAGGGCATGCATTAATCTAGAAATGGCAGTTGGAGGCGATAAATTGACGCTCTCTTTTGAGCCGTAATCACTTGCAGTGGGGGTCGCCTTCCTTTGGGAATGATCGACCCCCATCGCAAATGATTCTGACACAAAATCTTGACCTGGAACTGCGGTTTCTAGGTTTAATTGACCAAGAGATTCCAAACAATTTATTTTTATCCTAAATCGGATATGAGCATCGGGATCATGGTATCGAATAAAAAAAAAGCCTAGGATCAATTTTTTCTCTTGGAGTGATTCTGCAAACGGAATAAGACGCTCAATGAGAAATCGATTGACCTCTTCGCTGCCGAGGTAAATTTTTGCAAATAACCAGTTGCTACTGCCAGGGAAACAAACTCTTGTATGATATGGCGTTGCGACATGAACGAGAGGTGTAAAAGATTTTTTCTGCATAGCTCTGAGGGGATTTTTCATAAATGGAATAACAATTTCTGAAAGATGGTCCCCTTTTTGGCTTTTAACACAAGATTCCGTGAGATATTCTTCAAGGCACAACGACTCCCCTTTGGCAAGTCTCTTAGCTAACTCTTGGAGATGGAAAGACAACTCACGATCAAGCAGCAGCCTCTGATCACCTTCTACCAAAAAAAACCGAGAAGGGAGATTCCACTCATTGGCCCAAACTTTGAAAAATGGAATAATTTCATCTATTTTTTTGTTAGCATAAGAGATCGCATCTACATTCCATCGTGCTAGGGAAAGGATTGTATTTTGAAAACGTACGCGTGGCAAGAAAATGGATTTTTCTTCAAGCTTCCCCCAAGAAAATGGGTAGAGTTGCTGATGTCTATCCAGAGTCACCGCACGCATAAAACGCAAAGGGGATGGCAGGAAAATTGTATTAAGCAAGTTGCCAGACACCAAGGAAAGTTCATCTCCCCCTTCTTTAAGGGTTAAATAGAATCGGTCAAGAGTTGCCCCCACATAAATATCCTCTAAGGCAAGAGATCCCTCATTTTTTTGCTCTTCCTCCAAATCTATGCGCCACTTCCTAAGGCGTGGTTGAATTGTAACATTGGCAGAACGTAGAAGCGAAGGCCAAGTAGAAGCTTCTATGAAGATGGTATCTTTATCTAATTCTTCTTCTTGGCTAAGATAGTTTCGACATTCCTGTTCTGCCTCTTTTCCCAAGATAGGCAAAAATCTTCCCATACTACTGCAACCTTGCCAGGCTGGCTGTGTGAGGTGAAGTCGAAAGTCATTAGGATTTGACGAATCGGCACTGAGAACTTTACAAAAAATATCAAAAGACGGAGGAGCCCTCTCATCAGAGGGAGGCTGTTCATTAGCGAGTAAAAAAAGTGCATCTACCTCTTTCTCTGTAATAACAATTTCATCTTTTTTGTCTCTTAAGCATTTTTGCCATTCGCAACAAAGCCATTTTTCCCATTGTGAAGAAAATGGAGGGGCCTTCTTCGTAGGCATGGAGAGTTGTTGTTTTTCCATAGGCCCTAACCCTTTTTCTTCATGCAACATTTCCAACAAAGGGACTGTTCTGTGAATTCCATATTTTTCAAGAAATCGGTCGTGATAAATGCTGAGTGCAGGCGATCTAGCTTGATTTGATGAAATTTTCCAAAGGAGTGTCGCTGCTTTTCCTATTTCTTCTGCTACTTTTTCCGAAATCGAAACTTTATCGGTATATACAGCATCTACTTGTAAGTAGGGTTGAGTTGGAATCAATCCTTCCATCTCTTTTTGTATTTGAGAAAGACTTGCTTCTCCCTGCCCTATTGGAGTTTGCAGATATATCTGCATGAGATCTTGTATTTTTATAAATTCTGGCAATGACAAAAATTTTTCAGATTGTAAAGGATCTAAAAGAGAAGGAATCATTCCTGGAAGAAGGAACTGTTGGGATAAGAGGTTAGTGATTAAAGCTAGAGTCTTTTGAAGATCAAAAAAATCAAAAGACTCCTTGAGTATATTGCATAATGTAGAAATTGTTATAGGTTTTTTCGTTAAAGAAAAAATACTGGCAACAATTGTTGTCAGTTTGATAGAAGCCTGTTTATACGACTCTCCAGTTTTTCTCAAAGAAAACAAAAGAAAGATCCTATTTCCTCTTTGCTCAACCAAGGGATTTGCGCGGACGGAAAGAGAAGAAAAGCGATCCTTATCTTCGTAAAGTTTTTTGATATAAGTATATAGCCATTCCATATCCAATCGTATTTTCTTGTCTATTTTTTCATCATTTAAAACGATTTCTGTTGATTGATCAAAATATCCTTTTGCAACAAAGGAAAATAGCCCAAAAGGGGTTGCTCTTGAACTCATGCGCAAAGCATACTTAAGCAAGCCTTTGGCCACCTTCTTTGAGTCTTTGTGTATATTCTGAAGGGCATGATAAAGAGAGGGCGAAGCGATGCATATTGCTTCTCTAAACAACTCATTTGAATTATAAAGAGCAAGTAGGCTCTCTTCACTATCAAAATGTTCGTATTCTTGTATAGACCAAGAAGGGACCCTCAAAAGAAAAAAAGATGCAGGTATAAAGAGATTATTATGCATAGATTAACAGTGGTAAATTCCAAGTAGATGATTGCAATTCAGAAAGAGTTAGTAATGTCAAAGCAACCCCCGCAGACCCTTCGAGCCAACCAGCTTTATCTACTAGGACTGAATTTCCATTGATATCTACTTCGATGTCTCGAAATCCAAAAATCGAGCTCTCATCATATTGAGAAATGAGTAGTGCTTCTAGTTGAGCAACTTGATCATGAAGCCATTTGATTCTGTTTTCCTTAGCCATTTCATTCGTAATCAGAAGTAGTCCTGCAATTCCATGGCATAGTCCAGGACCGGGAATTTGCCATTCAGCTCTTGGTCTTGTGAAGATTTCCTGAAACGAAGCGAGAGCAAAATCTTTTAGACTTTCATCTCCAAGAGCTTTACCTGTTAGGAAAAGAGTTCTGGCAATGCCCGGTACTCCATAGCACCATGCATCTCGTGATGGCTTTTTTGGAGTTGCGAGATCTTCTACCTCTTCTTGCCACGAAATAGAACTTGGCCATTGCCTATCGCCCTTTTCTCGCAACCAACCAGCAATAAGACGCATTGTGTCGAGCTGTTTATCAACAATAACCCCATTTAAAGCAGCGATTGACAAATAAGCCAAAACACCTGTTATTCCATGAGCAAGTCCTAGATTAAAATTACCTTTTTGGCCATCTACGATGTGATGTTTTTTATTTAAGGGATCAGTAGCAGGAAGATACCAGCCAGGAACCTGTTTTCCATCTATTGTAAGAGGAAGACAGAATAAAACAAGAGTTTTAGCAATATCAATAGCCAGGCTGTGAAAAGGAGGCAATGAAAGATTTTTTAAGGCGTATCTACCTATTCCACTAACGCCCTGTATCGCATCGTAAAGTCTCGAAAAGGATGGACAGTTGTTATTAACGTTTGAAAAGAGAGGATCTATTAAATCTTTTCTCACCTTCTGCAAAAGAAAATTTTGTAAGGTTTGGAACATTCGTGTATATCGCCCCTCCTTTTCAGCTGCTAGCTCGAGTGCGAAGCAGATTCCCGTCACCCCACCAAATAAAGAAAGATCAGAAAGACCATTTCTCTCGACTATCTCTTTGATTTTCATGACGCATTGATGGATAGCGTTATCCCAAACACTACCAGAAAGTTCTCTTTTTTGCAGGGCTAAGAAAAGCAAGAGGAGGCCAGGATAACCTCCTGCAAGTGATACACTTTCCCGAAAAGCACTATATTGGTTTAGTTGGTTAGAATTCGAATTACTGAGAGATAAAGAGACTTCCTTGGTAACACAAGTCCTTGCTAATCTGTCGGCAACGTCTAAAGCTATATCGTATCTTGCACTAGAATTGTGTTTCATCAACAGATGCAATTACTGCCCGACTCTGTAACTCTACAACCTGCTGTTACACATCCAGCTGTCCCACAAGGGCAAGAGCATCGGTAAGAGCATTGCATAGTACAGTTGTGGTCTGTCCTTGGAACTTCTTTATTTACATCAAGGAGGTCCTCTTTAATTACTATATCCATCTCATATGGATCTTCGGCATGTTTCTCTTCAGGGAAAAAAAAATTCTGGAATTGGGGGCCTATAGGTGTTACCATAAATACCTTTTGCATGTGTTTTTTTAGAAAAACCAGAGAATACGCCTTTAAGAATTTATCCGCAAATATAAATTACTTACCACTACCATCAGACAGCAATTCGGACCGCAAGGGGAAGAACGCAGAATTCTTCTTTTTCCCTAGGGAAGAAATCAGAAACTTATGACTATTAAAAAATAAAGGGACATAACGATCGCGTTTGTTTATAGTGTTTTTGACGAAACCTAAAACCAAACGGAAAATCGCCATGTCCATCACTAAGTATACTTCATTTATCACTATATTCAAATCCTTATTTAGTGGCATTATTTAGTGGCACTACATCATCTTCTCTCTTTTATTCCTCTTCTTCTCTCTCTTAAAATCGTTAAATTTGCTAAAAATCGTGCAGAAAAGCTTGTCTTCATCCGCCGCGTTTGATACATTCAAAAGCGGCGGGTTAAACACTAAAACATGTTTCATCCGCCATGTTATAAAAATTAATCACGGCGGATGAAACATAATGATGAGTTTTTCCCGCTAGATTGATTTGTTTGAAACCAGCGGAATAGCACAAGTTTTAAAGAGGCATATGGCTAAGAAGAATCCTACGACCAAAAACGTTACAGAAAAGATCATCGGACGTCTAAGAGAACAAGAACTACTTCAGGACCTTATCGCATCCAAAAAATCGGAATTCATAGCTATCTATGGACGCCGCAGGGTCGGGAAAACTTATCTCATTAAAAACATTATGGATTCTCTCCCATGTGTATTTTTTCATGTGACGGGGCTGCAAAAAGGCTCTTCAAAAGAGCAGCTAGAAGAGTTTGCAAAGCAAATAGGAACAACTTTTTATCAAAGTCCCTCTATCATTCCTAGAGAGCGTTGGAGAGACGCTTTTGAAGATCTCACTCAAGCAATCAACAAGATTCCAAAAGAAAAAACGGTTGTTCTTTTTTTTGACGAGTTCCCTTGGATGGCAACACCACGTTCAAGGCTTCTTCCAGCCTTGGAATTATATTGGAATCGTTACTGGGTTTTTGATAAACGCATTAAGCTAATCATTTGTGGATCAGCTACCTCATGGATTATTGAAAACATCATCAATAATAAAGGAGGGCTTCATAACCGAGTAACTCGTACGATTCAGCTAAAGCCTTTTTCACTTCACGAAACGGAGAGTTTTCTAAAAGAGCATCAGATCCGTCTCAATCATAGACAAATTCTTGATCTTTACACTGTTTTAGGTGGCGTTCCTCTCTATTGGTCGTTCATTCGAAAAGGACGTTCCGCTCAACAAAGTATCGATGAGCTTTGTTTTCAAAGTGATGGCCCTTTGGTAAAAGAGTTTGGTAGATTATTTGCATCACTTTTTGAAGACCCTAAGCCATATACAGATCTCATTCGAATTATTGCCAAACATCGTTATGGTGTGGGTCAATCTGAACTCATCACTCAATCTAAACTTCCTGATGGAGGAAATACAGTTCGTAGACTGCATCAATTAGAAGAAGCTGGATTCATCACTAGCTTAGTTCCCTATGGGCATAAAGACAAAGGGATATACTATGTCATTGATGATGAATATAGCCTATTTTATCTTCGTTGGATTGAGCCAAATTTAAAGATTATCGCTAAAAAGGCAATAAACAATGGCTTTTGGACTTCCAAATCCAATCAACCAGCTTGGAAAGTCTGGGCCGGATATGCTTTCGAATCTATTTGCTATAAGCACATCGATCAGATCCGTCAGGCTTTAAATATCGATGCAGGTTCTATCGTAGGAACTTGGCGTTATTCACCAAGAGCGAAAGAGAATCAAGATGGGACTCAAATTGACCTGCTTTTTGATCGACCTGATGGGGCAATTACAATATGTGAAATCAAATGTTCTGATAACCTTTTTGCAATTGACAAAGTATATTCCCAAGATCTCCTGAAAAAGATGGAAATCTTTCGGAGGCACACGAGAACAAAAAAACAACTGTTCCTCTCAATGGTTACCACGGGGGGTCTAAAACCCACGATGTATTCTGAGGAAATCGTTACCAACCAAGTAACCCTTGAAGATCTTTTTAAAGAGATATAATCGGAATGGTCCTTATGTAATCAGAGCCCGAGCTTGGTTGCAGCGTTATCTTTTCATTTTGGAGTTTCACAGATTAAGGTAATCATTCCGCGTAATAATCAGCACAACGCTTTTGCCTGATAGTCCCGTAGCTCGAATATGCCCATGCTTGTTAATTGCACGAAAAACAGCCCCTTGAATAATACTTGAAACTTGTATCTATTCTTGTAATGCCCTCACAGGACATGTAGCAAGGCTGCTAAATAGTGGTAAAAAAGAGCCTTTAACTGTATTGCTTTCCAGGAAGTAAAACATTGTATTGCACTGCTATGTCATAATGTCCACTCTCAAAGAGAGCGGTTTAATGGCAAAAAAATTATTCTCCTTTGGTCGAAAGCTCGTCTGTTCCCTTTCGTTTTTTGAAAAACAGACCAAGGTTAAAAAACCTGAAGATCTGAGCACTTGGCGTTGGATTGGGATCGAGATGCTCCCTTTGTCGCGCCGGTTTAGAAACAGCGTAGGAAAGAGCGTGATTGTCAACTACCAAGCGAAATTAATGTGCGATTCAGTGGATGCCGCCTACCAGCTTGCCATTGCAGGGGCCGGTTTGAGTTCTCCTCCCGATTTCTTGGTTGAGAAAGATATCAAGGAAGGAAAGCTCATGGAAGTTCTTCCAGAATGGCAAATGGAGCCGTTGAGTGTCTACGCAATCTGCCCCAAAACCTCTTGAAAAACAACTTAGCTTCCCGATTTAGAAACAGCCTTGCAAGCTAATTAGGAGACCTAATAGTCAGAGCTAATATGAGCAATTTCGAAAGAAGTCCTATTTTAGAGAACTAAATTTCTGAACACCAAAGAAATAGAAAGATTTCAAGATATTCAAAGCTATCTGGAAGGGATCGGTCAATTCAAAATAGCCATTGCCTACCCTCAAGCTTGCGCATGGGCCAGTTTGCCAACAAGATTTAGCATACATTCAGAGATGTTTATCAACCTCTAGTCAAAATTTCCGATTATGGCTGCACGAAAGCCCCAGGGGTGCCCGATCGTAATTCTAAAATGGTTTATAAAAATACAAAGTCTACACATAGTTGTGAGTGATGTTGTTTAATTATTTTTTCAATAAAAACCTCACAAAATGTACAACTCAAAACAACTAGACTAAATTTTGATTGGAATTGCTGTCAGCTTATGGTGCGTGTTGACACAAAATAGTGGAATCTATAGATTTAAATTGTAAATAAAGTATTTCGTTACCAAAAACAGGTTCACGATACATTGGGGGTTATATATGACGATTCAAATTTCACATAATGAAACAGTCAAGGCTACACCAGAGAATGTGTGGGCTTTGTGGAGTGATATGTCAACATGGTCAGAGTGGGATCATGGAATCGACTGGTGCCGGCTTAAAGCTGGGCATAAGTTCCAAAAAAATGGAGAGGCCTCTCTAAAACCTACAGGAACTCCCCTTCCTTTAGATATTCGAATCATCGAATGCACGCCAAATAAGAGTTTCACAGATGAAGGCAAGTTTGACTTAGGGACTATTCAATTTTTTCATGAAGTGATCCCCCAAAAAGAGGGAGTAAAAATCACTCATACTCTCACATACACTCCTAAAAATCCTGCAGTGGCAGAAATATTTAATAAACAGATGCTGCCGAAGCTAAAAAAAGAATTACCAGAGTCGGTGAAAACATTAGCTAAAATGGCCAAGGAGCTATCCACAAAGAAGGTGGCACCTGCTCTAAAATGATCTTAAAAAGGGGCGCTGTATGGCTATACCTAGACTGCATCTTTTCGAATTCGAAGATTTAAAATGGCTCCCTAATAGATTTCGCAGATACATCACAGATCTATTAGCACATCAAATGAAAGTTCTTGGCATCTATGATGCCACTGTTTCAAAACTTGAAGAAGTTCTTACTGAAACTGGTCATGACACCCTTGTGGATTTATGTTCTGGAAGCGGAGGCCCTGCACCAAGCGTGCGGGCCAAGGTAGCAGCCTCTTTAGGCAAAGATGTTCGGTTAATTTTAACTGATAAATATCCAAATGTAGAGGCCTTCAACAGTATTAAAGAGCCTCATATTATCCCTCTCACTCAATCAGTCGATGCCACCAAGGTTCTGTTGGAACTAAAAGGGGTAAGGACTATGTTTACAGCCTTTCACCACTTTCAACCTGAACAGGCAAAACACATCTTACAAGATGCTGTAAACGCCCAAATGCCTATTGGAATTTTTGAAATTACTGAAAGAAAACCCATTTCTTTAATGACATTAATTATTGCCCCGATCACCTGTCTTATTTTTTCTTTGATGGTGCGCCCTCGTAGACTTGGACGTTTTTTTTGGACCTATCTGGTTCCTGTCATTCCGTTCCTATACACTTGGGATGGACTCATCTCAAATTTTCGAACGTATACAAAGCAAGAATGGTTAGAAATGACCTCACAACTATCTGGGAAAAATTTTAGATGGGAAGTAGGCGAGCTCACTTCGAAGTTCCACATCAAAGTGACCTATCTCATTGGATATCCGGAGGTCTTAAAGAAAAGAGAACAGCATGAAGTAGTATAATTTAGTTTCATACAATCCGTACAGGAGTGATTTATGTCGCAAGCAAGTGACTCAACGCGTTTCTGGGTTAACGTGGTTTCATTCGAACACGTCAGAAATGGTGTTAAAGCAGGTATCACTCAAAGTTGCCACGGCAAATCTTCACCATTGAAGAGAATGGCTGAGGGCGATTGGATTGTTCATTATTCCCCTAAAGAAACATTTCAGGGCAACAAACCCTGTCAAAAATTCACTTCAATTGGCCAGGTTGCAGATAGCGAAGTTTATCAATTTGACATGGGTGGTGGATTCATCCCCTGGCGACGCAATATCAATTATTTAGACTGTGAACCAATTCCTATAGCAGGTTTGCTAGAGGACCTGACTTTTACTCAAGGTAAAGAAAGAAGTTGGGGCATGGTTTTTCGCTATGGTTTTTTTGAGATGAAGCGTCAAGATTTTACGATTCTTTACAAGGATATGGTAGGAATTTTCTTTGATCCAGCAGCGGTTCCTCATTTTTTGCCATCTGAAAGAACGATTGCTTCAAAGACGTTGGTATAACACAGTTTGCATAAATATCTAATCTAGGAGATTGAGAATGAGTGATCAATTGCCTTATCCAGAGAAATGCTATTTACCCTTTATATTTTACCCTACTGCTATGTGGCCGAATCCTCATGGCACAACGTTTTTGCGAGATCATGTAGACCTGCAAACACCTTGTGGAGACTACGTACTGTACGTTTCAATCCCTTTTTGCCGTGTGCGTTGCAAAGGATGCCCTTATTTTGTAGAGTTGTTAACCAAAAACGATCCTCAAGATAAGGAAAACCTCTATATTAATGCCCTTATTAAGGACATCCAAAAATGGGGGGGGTATCCTCGCTGGAATAAAAGCCGCTTGCGTTCTATTTACATTGGCGGTGGAACGGGCTCTATCCTAAGAACTGAAAATCTCAAGCGTTTATTAGAGGCTTTATGTGGATCTTTTCCTGTGACAAAAGACACTGAAATTACCTTAGAAGGCAATGCAAGAGATTATGATGACGCGAAGTTGGATTATGTAGCGAGTTCCCCAATTAATCGAATTAGTCTGGGGGTGCAATCATTTAATGAGGAGGTATTAAAAATTGTGGGCTCTCCTCATGCCGCAGAAGCCAGTGAAAGGGTGATAAGAGCGCTTCAGAAACGTGGTATGGTCAATATACAGTTGGACATGATGTACAACATGCCTGGACATACCTTAGAGGTCTGGAAAGAAGATCTAAAGAAATTAAAGGATCTTGAGATAACCCATTTAACAACCTACCTCTATCGTATTCATGAGGGCACTCCACAAGATAAGTTCATTAAAGAGGGGAAGGTGCCAAACATTATTGATCGTGAGTCTCCTATGGTCAAAATGATGTATACAGAAGCAGGCGATATTGCTAGTGAAATGGGTTTTGAGCTCTATATGCATAACCATTTTTGCAAACCTGGATTTAGAAGTGTTTATAATGATTACAACTTAGAGCATGTAAGCGACACTCTTGGAATTGGAGCAGGAGCTTATAGTCTCATTGACAACTATAGACTAGGGACTTCCAAAGCCGTGGATGAATACGTAGAAACGGTCAATAGCGACAACCATATGGTCAGCACTATTTCAGAAAAAATGGATAAACTGAACCATAAGGAACGCTATATTATGTTCACCTTTCAATATTATAGGGTGTACTTTAAGCGTTATCTTGAGCGTTTTGGGACAGAATTGTTTGATGATTTCGGTCATATTTTCCAAAAACTAAAAAACAAAGGACTCGTTCATATTACTGAAGAAGCTGTGGAAATGACAGCTTTAGGTAGAGAATGGTTTTTAAATGTGGTTCTTGAGTTTGTAAATCCCAAATTTTGGGGAAATAAAGTTTCTCGAGACCAACCAAATTGGTCTATGAATGTAGTCTTGGTTGATCTCCTGGCGGATAACCGAGAGAAATGGTTAGGACCTATGACAAATGAACAATTAGTAGGTGTACAATGATTGAAGAGATAAAAAAACTTATCCAGAATGGGCTAGGAATTAAGAATCCCCACATCGATTCAAATACCCCCTTAGGAGAGACAGGCGTTGGTTTAGATTCGCAGGAAATTATCGATTTCACTTGCATGTTGGATAAGCAATTCCAGATTAAACTGCCTGCTTGCTCCTTTTCAAAAAAGCACAGCATTGGCGATGTAATAAAAACTATTCGGAGTGCCCAGGAGTCCTCTCAATCCTTGGGAAAATTTGAAGGGAAAATTGAAACATCAATAGGCATGCGATGTTCACCGCAGATGGCTTATCAAGCCATATATGAGATGGATAAATGGCCAGAAAAACTTCCCCATGTTAAACGCATAGAAACCCTATATAACGATGGAATTTATCAAGAATTTTTAATGGACGTGCTCTCAGACAGCGGCATGATCCAGGTCCGTTCCATACGTCGCTGCATTCCGGATGAAGGCATCACTTTCTTTCAACCAAAACCGCCAAAGTTCCTCAAACATCATTGTGGGGGATGGACTTTTAAAAACCAAGCTACCGGATGCATTGTCACTACATGGCATCAATGGAATCTGGAGCCCAAAATTGCTCATGATCTTTTTCCTGCAAAAGATAATGCAACTACTGAAGAGCGTATCACTAATGTATTATTGGCTCACGCTGAGCTAGCCCTCAAAACATGGAAAGCTTTACTGGAGACAGCATGATGAAAGTCATGAAGCAGATTGAAATCTGTGCACCCCGAGAAGTTGTTTACGGCGTATACGCAGATATACGACGTTGGAAAGATGTCCTGACAGATGTGCGCGCCATTTCCATTTTTTACGACGACGGGCGCCATCAAGAATTCGATATGACAGTAAAGCGTGGAGATAAAGACGAAACAGTACACTCTGTGCGGTTTTGTTATCCCTGCCATTCAATAGAAATTTTTCAAACAAAGCCTCCGCCTCTCCTAAGCAAAATGTCTGGGATCTGGACTTTTTCATCAGAAGGCGAAATGACATCCGTACAGGCAATTAGGGAATTTGAAATCAAACAGGGGTATGGTTTTGACATTACTCTCTTAGAGAAGTTTCTAGAGCATAATCTAAAATCCTTCAAAAACTGGATTGAAAAAAGTGCATAAAATCATCGTAAAAAAAAAGATTCAAGTACCTCTGAACATTGCTCATAAGCGTATTTGGGATATCAGCAGCTGGGCCTCATTTTGGAATCCCCTTCAGAAAATTGAAATTTTGTATGACGATGGTTTGCACCAAGACTTTAAAATGCTTGTCGACTGGCAAGGACGGAATAGCTGGGTTCGCACCATACGCTTTTGTAACCCAAATCTTGATGTTGCCTTTTTCTCGCCACAACCACCACCACCGACATCGATCCATCAGGGATTATGGCAATTTGCAGTTTTAACAGATACCCTCACAGAGCTTACAGCAGTCAGGTATTTTGAATTACCGCAAGCCGAACTGGAAGAATCTGAAGAATACAGCATGAGGCTTATTCAATTTTCACAAGACTTTCAGACTAGGCTACAAGATCTACTTCAAAAATTAGGTGATTCATGCGAGAGATAGATGTAATTGTTTTAGGTTCTGGTATAAGTGGATGTGCGACCTCTGCATATCTGTCTCAGAAGGGATTTAAAGTCGCAATGATCTCTCGCGATGCCGGCACTGCTTATCATTTGCCTGAATCATGGATTTACAACTCTTCATGTAATATGGGTAACCCTAAGGTGGGAGAACGACTGCTCTCTGCACTGAAAAAAAACAGTAGTTGTGTTTTCTGTTCGGCAAGCGGACAACAAACTATTGAAATCAAAGTTAAATCCTCAAGCAATGAAGTTGAATACGGCGACCTTGTTCATGTTGATCGTAATCTATTTGACCAAGTCCTATTAGAAGCTGCATTAGATTCAGGTGTTGAATTCTTCCCTAAAAGCATTATCAAAAGCTGCGAATTATCGTCAATCTCAGTCAACATATCCTATGATAGTCAGAGTTGTTCTTACGAATTAGTAGCGCCCATTATAGTAGATGCAACGGGTAAGACGGCGTACCTATCTCAACACTTAGAATTGCCTGTTGAAGAGCAAAAATTAGATCAACGTATAGCCCTTTTTAGCCATTTTGAATTGCCATCAGAGGTAATCCACGAAATGAGGATTATAGCTATAGAAGGGGGGTATCTCTTCTCTATTCCTCTTTCGAAAAATCGGATCAGTATTGGATGCGTGCTTGCAGAAAATTCTTTAGATCCCAGCGCCCCATCAGACAAGCTTTTTAGCAATACAATTGCACTCTCTTCATATCTAACAAACATGCTCGAAGGAGCAAAAAGAGTCTTGCCTATCATTCCGGCAAAAAACTATCGAAGAGTATGTGTTGAACCTGCTGGATCTTGCTACCGCTTAGTGGGTGATGCTGCAGCCTTCCTGGATCCATTTTTTTCCCCCGGAATTGATTTTGCCTTCTTCTCTGCGGAACAAGCTGCTGCCTCAATCGTGCAAAATACTCCTGAATCCTACACCAAGGCAATACAGAACTGGTTAAAAAATCAACAATCTAGCGTTTACCAGAACATAGAAAAATCCCTATGGAATGACATCTTAAAATTATTTGCCGATCCTCATTTGCCTTTGCAAATACCTCTTATGCTAACCCAAGCTTTTACAAGTGTCGTTCGCGATGGTTGTTCATATAGTAATGGAATACAAGTTGCTCGAGGTGCATATGCAACTGCAGTGCATTGATCTTTCAGTTCCTTTAGAAACATCAATTTCAGAACCTGAGCCAGTACAATTTGAATATATCGACCATCAGCAGGGGGCGCTTCTTTTATTAAAGGAAAGCGGAATCAATGCAGATAGTTTTCCTGATGGTTTAGCAGTGAATCTTGAACGCATAAAATTGACATCTCATTCAGGAACCCATGTAGATGCCCCATTACATTATGGACCTCTCTGTGAAGGAGTAAGGGCTCAATCGATTGATGAACTTCCTCTAGAATGGTTTTTTGGAACTGCCTTGGTGTTAGATTGTTCTCTGAAACAGAGCGAGGAAACAGTGTCTGCTAAAGAGCTCCAACAAGCACAGACCATCCAAGGATTGTCTTTAAATAAGGGAGACATAGTCTTTATCAATACAGGAGCAAATAAGCTTTGGGGGCGCCGAGAATATTTTACACATTTTCGTGGAATTAGTCTCGAGGCAACAGATTGGTTGCTAGACTGCGGCATAAAGGTGATCGGAGTCGATAGTTTTGGATTTGATGCCCCCTTCCACAAGATGATTCAAGCATTTCAGAAAACTGGGAATCAACATTCATTATGGCCCTGTCATATGCTTGGAAGAAGACGAAAATATTGTCAAATAGAACGATTAACAAATTTGGAAGCATTGCCGACTAAGAAGAAATTCAAGGTCTCTTGTTTTCCAATCAAATTAAAAGGATGTGGAGGTGGCCCTGCGCGCGTTGTTGCGTTACTCAATGATGAAATAAACTAAAGGATGGTTATGTCTGAAAGAAGGGCAGTTGTTACAGGTATAGGAACTGTTAATCCTATAGGTAAAAATGTTTCTGAATTTTGGAAGAACTGCCTGTCAGGTACTTCTGGCGTACGTAAAATTACTGATTTAATTAATATCCCTCCCCATTTAAGCCAAATTGCTGGGGTTGTTTCTATCCCTTTCGATAATAAGGGTGAAAAAATCCAGAAAAGAAATCTTTTATTTGCAGAAATGGCCGTACAAGAGGCTCTGCAAGATGCAAATCTCCTAGACACAAATTTTAATGATCGTTGCGGAGTATTTATTGCCACTGCAATTGGTGAAATTGCTCAAATGGAACTATCTTTTGAACGCAATAGAAAAACAGGTGGGCATATAGGATTTATCCCTTTACAGTCCCAATATTACGAAGACAGTTTCTTTTTTAATAACATTGCAGCAAATATTGCACAGAAATATTCTTGTCGAGGTGGTTCTGTCACCATAGCCACAGGCTGCACTGGTGGGAATGACGCCATGGGATATGGTCTACATATGATTCGAAGTGGCAATGTTGATATGTGCATCGTTGGTGCTGTAGAAGCACCTATTACACCTCTTGTTGTAGCAGCGTTCGGTAAAATCGGAGCGACTTCAAAAAGGAATCACGATCCACAAAAGGCCTCACGTCCGTTTGATAAGGATCGCGATGGATTTGTATTAGCTGAGGGATGCGGGATATTAATTTTAGAAAATTTTGATCATGCTCAAAAAAGGGATGCTAAGATTTATGCAGAAATTAGAGGAACCGCCAGTGTTAACAATTGTTACCATATGACGGATATCCCCCAAGATGGAATATCTATCTCTAAAGCATGTCTTTTGGCTCTTAAAGATGCTAAAATAGATCCCGAAGAAGTGGATTTTATTAATGCTCATGGCTCTTCCACTCCCCAAAACGATACTGCAGAATGCAATGCTTTCTACCGTATATTTGGAAAACGCGCAAAAGAAATTCCAGTCACATCGATCAAATCACAAATTGGACATGCTCTCTCAGCTGCCAATAGCATTGAATTGATAAGTGTTGTCCTTTCAATTCAAGATAGCAGAATTCCTCCTACTCTCAATTTAGAATCTCAGGATCCCACCTGTCCATTAACAGTAGTGTCTAAGAAGTCTTTAGAAAAGAATGTCACAACAGTGTTAAAAACCAGTAGTGGCTTTTCAGGTATTCACTCCAGCTTGGTATTAAAAAAGATATGACAAAACAACGTTTAGTTATTACAGAATGTGGGGTTGCCACCTCACTAGGATGTTGCATCGAAAATATGATGCAAAATATTGCTCGAGGAACATCTAATTTCCAAAAGCATCTTCAAATGCCTGAAACAGCTGTCTGGAAACCAAATGTAGCATATATAAATGATGATCTGTTAAGTAATGGAATCAACATTAGGATATTGCGAAAGTTAGATCGGTTTACACTCCTAATTATGCAAGCTTTTCAACAAGTGCATAGTCGCTTGATTTTAGATTCTGCTAAAATTGAAGATTTTGGCATTTTGTTGGGCAATCTGACAGGAGGATGGACGTTTGTTGAACCCCAATTGGACGAGATATATAACAATAATTTCGATGCACTTAGCCCATATGTGGCTACAGCATGGTTTCCAACAGCACCACAGGGAGAAATTTCACTTCAGTACAAAATTTCTGGTTATAGCAAAACATTCGCAGCAGATGCATTAAGCACTGGTTATGCCTTAGAACATGCCTGTCATCTAATTCGACGAGGTGATCTTCCTGGAGCCTTTGTTGGAGGTGTTGAGGCCCCTTTATCACCATTGGTATATAATGCTTGCATTCGCAGGGAGCCGATTTCTGCCTCTGGTCAATATTTGCCATTTCATCAAAAATCGGATGGTTATTTGTTAGGAGAGGGAGCAGGTCTTTTCACAGTAGAGCCTGAGGAATCCGTAGCAGCAGAAAAACAAAAGATTCTTGCTCGAATTGCTGGTATGGGAATCGCAAGGTCCCTTCCTGAAGCAATGAGAAGCTGTCTTGATGATGCCAACGTAGGTCCAGAAAAGGTAAATTGTATATTTCTTGATGCAAAAGGCCTTCCTGACTACGACAACGACGAATACAATGCCATTAGTCAAGTGTTCAAACAATCTCCGAAGCTCTATTTGACAACGACAAAACCCTTACATGGGAGTTTACTAGCAGCTGACTTCGCCGTTCAGGTAGTGATCGCTGTCAAATCCTTAGAGAAACAGACCATTCCAAGGGGGCTGTGGTCAAGTTCAGAATTGATCCATCCTACCGTAGGGAAATTAGTATTAGACAATCCAATTGATGGGAAATTGGAGAATGTGATGATCAATTCGCGCAATTTAGATGGATCTAGCGTGAGTTTATTGTTGTCCAACTAAACTTTATCGAGTTTGTGCTCGTGCTTCAGCCATTTTTGCCAATTTTTCAACCGCCTTCGGCAGCCCTTTTTTTAAGGCAAATCTCATAGTTAGCCAAAGAAGCGGAGCTAATAATCCCGAGACTTCTACAGTGTGCATTATTTTCACTTGTGAATTTTCGCAAGGAGCCATAGTATGATTGAATACAATAGAAGTGAAAGGCATTTGTGTCTTATCGCTGTGAGCTTTGCCTTCTTCCACAGAAATTAAACAAAACTTTGATTCAGGCCATCCTTTCGGTTTCAATTTTCCCTCTGTACCCACTTTAAAAGGACCGTTTAAAGAGCTCCATTCAAGTTCATGATCCCATTTTGGCCAAGCTGCTACATCTGTCCAGATCTCCCAAACATCGCTCGGCCTAGCCTGTGCCTTAGCACTGGCAGTTATTTTCCACTTAAACATATCCCCCCTACCGTTCTTTTGAGCTTCTTTCATTTGCTAATTTACCCAGCTCTTCTAAAGATTTTGAAAGGCCCTTAGCTATTGAAGGACCTATGCACGTGTGAAAAATTCTTGCCAAGCAGCCCTCCAATATAATCTGATGCGTAATCTTTGCCCCATCTCTAATTGGTTCTATCTTGTGATGAAAAGAAATCTTGATAAGACAAGGGATTCCACTTGTGCTTGTAAATGCCCTGTTTAAAACACAATCTGTGATCTTTGCCGTTACTCCGGGACCCTCTTTAGGGGATAATTTAATCTTAGCACCGTTGCCAAACGCCCCTAATAATTCACACTTACTTAATTCTCCATCCCATTTGTGCCAGCTATGAACTTCAGTATACTGTTTCCAAATGGCTTCCGGGCTAGCTGAGGTAAAAATAGAGGCTTCATAGAAACGCATGGCTTGCTCCTTTTATAAATAGATATAGTGGCATTCTCAGCATTTATTTTCAAAATATATTTTAATGATTTGAACTTAAGAAAGTTTATGCTACACTGTTTTTCCATCGAGGAGGCAATTGATGTATTGGATGGCATTCAAAATGCTAATAGGAGATCGAGCTAAATACCTGCTGCTTGTGTCTGCTTTATGCTTTGCATCCCTTTTAATGACCCATCAAGGCTCAATTTTCTTCGGCCTTCTCCGCTGGTCAACGGCCACCATTCGCAATACGCAAGTTCCCATTTGGGTTGTCGATCCTCTCGTAGAACAGCCAGGCGATATTCTTCCTCTTCTCGATACCGACCTGCCTCGGATTCGCTCGGTAGAAGGAGTGCAATGGGCCGTGCCTCTTTTTTTTTCTATTCAGCAAGCTCGTTTAGAGGGAGGAGCCTTCAAAGCTATCCAATTGATGGGATTAGATACAGCCACACTAATAGGAGCCCCCTCACGTATGTTAGAAGGAGATATCCATGACATTTGGCAAGACGGCGCAGTGATCATTGATCAGGTTGCTGTAGAACAATTTAGCGTAGGCAGGGATCAGCCAATCAGTATCGGAGACCATCTGGACATTAATGATCATGATGTTAGAATCGTTGGAATTTGCAAAGCAGAACGCTCTTTTTTTGGCTACCCATACATCTACACAACATTTAACCAAGCAGTCCAAATAGCTCCTGCGAAGCGAAAAAGCCTCGCATTCATTCTTGCAGCACCAGCAGAAGGAAAGAATATCGATCAAGTAATAGAGAAAATCAACAAAGAAACTGGCTTGAAAGCATTTACTTCAGACCAATTTTTTTGGAGTACAATAAATTGGATATTTAAAAATACCGGCATCCCTTTTTCATTCAGCATCACCATTATTACTGGTTTTTTGGTTGGAATCGCAGTGGCGGGTCAAACCTTCTACTCCTTTGTTCTAGAAAATTTAAAACATTTGGGTGCTTTGAAAGCTATGGGAGCAGGGACTGGGTTATTGTGCAGAATGCTCCTTTTACAAGCTTTTTTTGTTGGCTTTATCGGGTATGGAATAGGCGTTGGCATTACATCAATTTTTGGACACCTTGCCTGCTCACAAGATGGCTTTCCATTCTTTATGCCTTATGAAATTTTAGCAATTACTTTTGTTGCCGTTATCATCATTTGTCTATTTGCCGCTCTTCTTGGCATTAATCGCATACGCAAATTAGATGCTGCTGAGGTGTTCCGTGGATAATCAAGCCAGTGTAGTCGTTGAAAATGTTTCTAAGAGCTTCGAACAAGGCGGCGACATCTTTCATGTATTAAAAAATGTTCATTTTAAAGCATATCCTAGTGAACTCATTATGATTGTTGGCCCCTCGGGAAGCGGAAAAACAACTCTGTTAAGTACCATCGCAGGAACCCTGAGGGCTGATTCGGGAAATATTCATCTCTTCGATTTTCCACTACATGAAAAAGCTCAAAGGGAAATTACTGCTTTTAGAAGGAGTACCATTGGATTTATTTTTCAACAGTTCCATTTGATTCCAACCCTGACTTGCGGGGAAAATGCAGCTATTCCTCTCCTGCTCAATGGATGGCCTCGAAACAAAGCTCTCGAAGAAGCTGCCAAAAGCTTGGAAGAGGTCGGCCTCAGTTCAAAATTTACATCATTACCCAAAAACCTTTCTGGGGGCCAGCAACAGCGTGTTGCAATTGCACGAGCATTAATTCACAAGCCCAAGCTAATCATTTGTGATGAACCCACTTCAGCCCTAGATGCTGACTCAGGAACTAAAATTATGGAACTGATCTGCTCGCATGTTACTGCTTTAGGCAGGGTCGTCATCGTTGTCACACATGACAGCAGAATATTTAAATATGCAAATCGCATTGTGAAAATGGACGATGGTAAAATCACAAATTCTGAGGGAACTCATGCTACGTAAAAACTTCGCTTTTATATTAGCCTTTTTAGGAATCTTCTCAGCAATTTGGGCGGTTCAAAGAGCCATGACAGGGCCTCCTGAGTTACCTCCTGTGGTCCCTCCTGCCAAAAATGATTATGCAAAACGAGTGTCTGCTTCAGGAATTATCGAAGCTCTGGGAGAAAATGTTTTAGTGGGGTCTCCTGTTAATGGTATCGTTCAGAGGGTGTACGCAGAAGTATGGCAGATTGTAAAAAAGGGCGATCACCTCTTCCAACTTGATCAACGTGAACTTCAAGCAGAATTAATGGTAGCCCAAGCTAAAGAAGATGTAGCTTTTGCACAACATAACCGCGTTCAGGATCAACTTTCCCGTCTTCAGTCCATTAAAGACCAACGTGCCATAAGCCAGGAAGAATTGCGATCTAAAGAAAATGAATTGCTGGTAGCCTCTGCCAAGTTTGCCCAAGCTAAGGCTGAAACAGAAAAAGTCAAAACTCTTCTAGATAGAATGATTGTTTGTTCACCAATTGACGGAATGGTTATCCAAAAAAATATTAAAGAGGGCGAATTTCTTGCATCAACCGGATCGGATCATCCGCCGATGGTGATCGGAGATATGTCAAAACTTCAAATCAGGGCAGATATTGACGAACAAAATGCCTCAAGGATAGCAAGTAAAGCAGCAGCCATAGCATATCCTAAAAACCGTCCGGACTATGCTATCCCGCTAACCTTTGTAAGAATTGAGCCTTATATTATTCCAAAAAAATCTCTGACAGGGTCAAGTAGAGAAAGAGTGGATACGCGTGTCCTGCAAGTGATTTATACATTTAATATGCCGCAAGAAATGCCTCTTTACATTGGCCAGCAAGTAGACCTTTATATTGAACGCGAATAGCGCTCTTCCTTGAGGAATCATATGAAATTCAGTGTTCCACTATTGTTGCTATTGGTCATGATGACAGCGTGCAGTAGTTATTCTCCTGACTTACCCGAACTTGAAATTCCCAGTACTTGGAAAGAGCCTGTTCGATCAGAAATCTGTTTTAACCAAGAAAAAAATCGGTTTTGGGAATATTTCAATGACCCCCTTTTAAACGCTTTAGAAGAAGAAGCAATAGCGGCGAATTCTGATATAAAAATAGCCATCTACCGCATTATACAAGCCAGTTCCATAGTATCAAGTGAGTATGCAGAACGCATGCCACATGTCAATCTGGCTGCCAACTTTATGAATGATGAAACGCTCTTAAATCCCCGTTCATTTGGCTCTCCCACAAAAAAACTTAAACGCGTTCAACAGCAAGAATATTCTATCGTGGCAGATTTTTCTTATGAATTAGATCTGTGGGGCAAGCTTAAAGCACAGGAGGAAAGCGCCAGATCTAGGTGGCAAGCAACCCAGTGGGAATATGAATTTGTTTTTCAGACTGTTGTCACTGAGGTTGCAATCCGATATTTCACCTTACGAACTCTTGGCGAAGAAATCCACTTTCTTACAAGAGCAATAGCCTTGCGAAAAGATGCTGTGTTTCTAAATCAATGCAGGGTGGAGGCAGGAGCAGATCCTGAAGTTGATCTTTCCAGAGCTAAATTGGAGCTTGCTTTGGCTGAAGTCGATATAGAAGAGGCCAAGTGCCAGTACGCCATTCAGGAACACGCCTTAGCAACTTTGCTTGGGAAGCCCGCTTCCTGTTGGAGTCTCGAACTAGGCCTGTTACCTACAAACATACCACCTGTACCAGCTGTTATGCCTGCAGAAATTTTGATGCGGCGAGCAGATGTCCAGCAGAGTTTAGCCTTGCTTGCTGCAGACCGATCGAATGTTGATGTTGCTTTAAGAAACTACTTCCCTTCATTTTCACTCACCACTGCAGCAGGACTTGCAAGCCCTTTTCTTTCCCATCTTTTTGAGTGGGAAGGACGTTATTGGAGCTATATTTTTGACCTATTTGCCCCTTTGTATGATGGTGGCAAACGCAATGCAAATCTTCTTGAAGCGAAAGCCCAATTTGCTGAAAACTTTAATGACTATGTCAAAACTGTAAATTGTGCTTTTCAAGATGTAGAAGATGCTCTTGCAGATATCAATTATCTCCACCTTCAGTATGAAGGTCAGAAAAGGGCGCTAGATGCAGCCAGCGACACGGCATATCTTTCTAATGAACAATTTAATACTGGCTTAATTTCCTACTTACTAGTGCAGGATGCTGAAAACACCCTACTCGATGTAGAGCGAAAAGCAATCTCGCTCAAAGGAGAAAAAATTCTAGCCTGGGTACGTCTTATGAAAGCTTTAGGCATCCAAAGCAGAGAATGCATCTCAGCAATTCCTGCTAACATGTAACGGATATGCAGGCATAAGCATCATGCTAAAGTAATAAGGCAAGAGATTTTACTGAGAAAATATCCTTTTATTTGTGGTAAAATTTTTGTCTTACCCTGATGAATTGCTTGGCTATCCTGTTATTTTTTAGCTGGAATTCCTGATGAGGTGACACTTCGTATCATTCTTGCAGAAATAATCTTAAAATCCTCTTCAGTAATGGAAATCAGACCAGCCCTTAACACCATTCCCCAATTCTTTCCCTTATCTTTACTAAAACTAAGCACAGGCAAAAGAGGAGCTATTGGTGCAAGAGTAACATTTTTTTCGTATACAACATCACGTCTATGGGGAACAAATCCCCCGCCCATATCAAACTTATAAATTCTGTCGTCTGCAATCCGTCCAATGGAAGTAAATTTTTTACACGCAGCCCCTTCTCCCATCATAACTTTTGGAGAATAATGAACAATTCCATCGCCCTTTTTCATTCTTTCTAAAGCACTTTTTTTACCATGGCATGCCTGTGTAAATCCCCCCTCAACACCAGTTTTAACATGCTCTAAAGAAACTACGTTTAGCCAATATCGTATCGCTGGAATGGGTTCTTGCTTTTCCTGCTTTGCTTTTTTCTCTCCTTCAACTGAGTTTTTTGGTGCAGCTTTTGTTATTGTCCTTTTTTTTCCTGATGCAGGAGACGATTTTTTTTCTTCCTTTCTATCTGACTCGTCATCAGAAGAGACTACGATTGCTGCTGAACGAAATGTTCGATCGGCCAAACCTTTACCAGATGAAGGAAGCGCTGAAGGAAGAACTAAGGGTGATGAAGGAGCTGTAGACTTATGCACTCTCCTATACATTTTTGGAGCTTCTTTAGGGGCTGAACAAGCTGCAACACCTGCTGATGCAACACGTATAGACGACAAAGGGCATAAACCTGAACTCATTGGCAACCACCTTTTTTTAATATTCCCGAATTATAATAAATAAATTTATTCAATGCAATTTTTTGTTGATGGTCCAGGGATGTTGATGATTGTGTATTCTTGTCCCTTTTCATTACTTTATTTTTAGGAAAATGGCAAACGGTTTAGCTGGGGAAGCCATTTAAATGACGATTTTAGTTTGGGTCATGTATGCGACATCACTTAATGCTGGAATATGGCTGCTCAATAGATAAATATGAATACTAATCATCTATGATAAAATGATCCAAGGCATATGCCGATACTACAAAATAGCATTATTAAAGCTGGTAACGACTTCTTCACAGGGTCTCTGACTTTTATATGCATGCATAAAGCTCCTACCATCATCAAAGAAATTATAAGAGCTGAAGGAAAAACCAAGAAAGGTTTCCACAATCCTAAAAGAAGTGAGATAGCAGAGCTGATTTTGATGAATCCAATAACATAGAAAGACCATAAGGGCAGACCATAAGCAGTGAATTCATCTTTTAAGGAACAAGCATTGGATCCCCTATAGGTGGTTTTTTTATTACATCGAATGAGCCAAACGTTTAGCAATCCAAAAGCTACAAATAGTTGAAGAAATATTGTAATATAACTCATGGTAGATTTTACCCTTAAACGTTCATATCCTATGGCTCTTTGAGTTCACTTATTTATAGCGTGTAAACTCTTGATATTTTTCTTTCAAGAGAAAATAGATAGGCGCCTTAGAATAATGATTTGACAATCTTCCTGTTTAAGTTCTTTAGCAAGGCTTATTTTAGAATTACGCTTTCTTTATGATATTGCTTTTGCCAAAAGGTAGGCAGCTCCGGCAGCCATCCCCCCAACGAATACCGTTTGAAATCCACTCTTGAATAGGGAAGTACCTGTAAAATATCCTTTGGCAACACCAAAACCGAATAATGCTAGAAGGGTCACAGAGGCAGAGATCAAAAGGGCTGTATGTGAGTCCGAGATCAGTATATAGGGAAATAGTGGAATAATCCCTCCTAAAACATAGGAAAAAGCAATTGTAAACGCGCTTTGGAAAGCTCTAGAAGGATCTGGTTTTTCAAGTCCAAGCTCAAATTTCATCATAAAATCTTTCCAAGCCGTGGGATTTCGCTTAAGTGCTGTTACCACAGATGATGATTCATTTTGAGAAACACCATATTGAGCAAAAATATCATATATTTCTTGTTCTTCTGCCTGAGTTTGTTGGATAATTTCGAGCTGCTCACGTTTGGCTTCAGTCTCAAAATGCTCTGCGTCACTTCTGGCAGCCAAATAGCCACCTAAGCCCATTGCAATTGAGCCAGCCGCAATTTCGGCAAAACCAGCTGTGACTACAAGATGGGTTTCAGCGATAGCTCCCGATATACCTGCAGCTAAAGCGAAAGGCACAGTGAGTCCATCTGACATGCCAATTACTATGTCTCGTATTGTGTTTCCACCTTTAAAATGTTCCTCTCTGTGATATATCGTTTTCATGACATCGCTTCGTGATTTATAGTTTTGGGGTGCCCTTTTGTGGACCAAAACTTCTGACTTACTGGATTGTATCCGTAATATTGTACCAAATAAAAAATGTCAATTAGAATATCGGTACAAAAGAATGCGTTGATTCACATTGGCTAGCCACCCGGTGAGAAACATGAATTTGATTGCCCAAAATAGGTCTTGCTCCGAGGTGGCCACAGTCAAGGATAAAGATGGGAAACAGTTCAAAGTGACGAAGGGGGCACCGCAGGTGATTTTGGCATTATCGTCCAATGCCGAGCAAGTCAAGATTGCTGTCGGAAAGGCAGTCAATGAATTCGCGGCACGTGGCTTTCGTTCTCTGGGTGTGGCTCGAGCCGAGGGAGACGGTCAATGGCAGTATCTGGGTGTATTACCTCTGTTCGATCCGCCAAGAGAAGACGCCAAGGCACAGGCGGAGCGGGAAATTCGACAAGATGAACCTCCAAAGAAACCTAGATGAGCAGACCGAATTTTCTATACCTGACAGCTTATGAATGGAATTCGTCAATAGAATTACAACAGGAAAAACTGCGGCAATCGCCTCTCATTTTGAAATTATCACTATTCAGCTAGTTTAAGCTTGGAATTACAAATATTTTCTTTCTTTAGTGAGGATATTTTATCTATGTCTAAACTATAGGGTTCTTCTTTCTGAAGATTTTCTAAAGTAGATTCGATAATTTTTTTAGCCCAATCAGGTAATGATGGATTAAGACTGTAATACACCCACTGCCCTCTCCGTTCATCCGAAACAAGTCCAGAATTGCGCATAAGAGCGAGATGGCGAGACATCTTTGGTTGTATGCTTCCTATTATCTGACTAATTTCGCAAACGCAAAGTTCTCTTTCTTTTTGAAGCAAAACTAAACAGCGTAAGCGTGTTTTATCAGATAACAGAGAGAACAACTCATTAGGAGTTATCATTGTCTTGCCTTTGGTTTAACAGCCTTAATTTTTGCTGATACGACATAATTTTCTGCATCAGAACCAGGAACCCAATCCTTAATAAACATGCGGCTGTTTTCTTGAGGTTCAATTACAATGTCAGTAAATCCAGCTTTTGCCAACATGTTTTTAAGCTCATTGATTGTAATAGCACCAGAGATGCAATTGCAATAAAGCTCCTTATTATTAATCATTTCGGGCGGCAATGGCTTGCTAGCAACCATGTCAGAAATAGCCAACCTACCACCTTCTTTTAATACTCGGAAAGACTCATTAAAAACACTTTCTTTATTTGTTGACAGGTTAACAACGCAATTCGATATAATGGCATCCACAGTATTGTTAGGAAGAGGTAAATGCTCTATTTCCCCTAAAAGGAATTCAACGTTCTTGTAGCCATTTTTAGAGGCATTGTCTCTAGCTTTACTTATCATTTCTGGAGTCATATCTACTCCATATACCTTTCCTTTTGGGCCGACCTGTTTGGCGGCTAAAAAGACATCAAAACCACCGCCAGCTCCTAAATCTAGGACAACTTCACCTTGTTTTAAAGAAGCTATAGCCTGAGGATTCCCACAACCTAACCCCATGTTGCAACCTTCAGGTACGCTGTTCAAATCTTCTTGTGAATACCCTAATTCTTGCGAATAACCACTATCAGGCTTTGCTGAAACACCGCAACAGCTTCTTGAATTGCCACAGCTTTTATTTTGGTTATTGGCTTCTGCTACGCCCCCATAAGCTGAGCGTACTTCTCTTTTGACGTCTTCCGTATTCTTAGCCGTATTTGCTGCCACGTAATAGACATATTCGGTTTTTGGTTGGTGATAATAGTCCATGAGCTTGTCCTCCTTATTGGTGGTTCGTTTATATCTTCATATGTATATGCGGATATACATATATTCAACAACAACTTTCCGACAAATAACAAAAAAATCACTCAAGAAAATAGGCGAAAAGGCTGAGTTATACGCAAATTACGTGGATTCTTAGACAAGCAGTATTATTCTTTGCTTCGGACGATTCCGCATGGATAACAGGTGAATCTTTAGTCATTGCCGGCGGACTGTATTAATGCTTGATGGAATCGAGAAATACGTAGAGCACCGCAAACTTCGCTCTCGCTAATAGCCGTATCTTGAAATGGATAGCCGAAATAACCTGATAGAAATCTAAGGTCCTTCATAAAAAGAGAACCTCATGGTTTGAGAGTATTTAGAGTCTTTTTTGCAGACAACCAAAAGTAATCAGAAGTTTTGATTGTTGGAAACAGCAGTAAAAGATTAAAATTTTCCTTACCAAGCAAACATGAGGAAAGCCATTCAATGAATCAATCTTATGACCAACTTCCAGCACTTGTTAAAATCTTCTTCGGGTCTAAGAAAAAGGTGAATAAATATAGTATTGGGAATAGAAGTGTAAGGCTGTTTGCGTTTTGCATGGTCGCATTGAGTATGGCTTTAGTTGGGAAGGCAAATGCTAACCCAGTTACTTTAACAGTCAACACGAATACGGATACCCCAAACTCTTACCCAGGCGGTCAAACAGATTCCTCTGGTGCTACTTCTGGTGATCTGCGCTATTGTATTAACTATATCCTCAATGAACAAGCTCAAGGCATCTCCCAAGACTACGAAATTGTCTTTGCAACCGGCATTGAATCGATTCAGCTGGGCGCCAAGCTGTCGATGGTCAACCTTCTTGGCTCCGACACGATTGTGATCGGCAACTCTGACCCTGCTCCTCCTGTCACCATCACAGGCAGCTCAGGCGCCGGTGGGCTATTCATCCGCCAGGGCGCTGTCACTTTGCAGAACCTCAACTTCCAGAGCTGCAACACTACCGGTGGTAGTGGAGGTGATGGAGGTGGTGGTGGAATGGGTGCCGGGGGCGCCCTCTTTATCGACACCGCCGACGTGACCCTCCACAATGTCAACTTCAGCAACTGCTCCACAACAGCAGGTCTTGGAGGCGGATCAACCGGCTCTGGCGGCGGTGGTGGCGGCCTTGGCGGCAATGGCGGCTCCGGAGGTGGTGGTGGTGGCGGCTACTGTGGCAATGGGGGTGATAACTATGGCAGCGGCGGTGGTGCTGGTGGTGATGGTGGAAGCAATTTGGGTGGTGGGGGAGGCGCAATTCTTGGCACTACGGGAGGCATCGGTGGTTCTTCTCCTATAAACGCTGTGACAATTGCCCCTTATACGTTCTCTGGTCAACAAACTTCTCCCTTTGTCGTCGGTGGGGGAGGCTATGGTAGTCAAAATAACATCGTTGGAGGAACAGGTGCCGGAGGTAGCAACTCAGGGGGACTAGGCGGCAATGATGGAGGCAGTGACGTCGGTGGCAATGGAGGTGACGGTGGTTCTCCT
>Ga0207056_1020_pt1 | contig 38288 bp, 34 predicted proteins | sample Alteio_BWMinCont_58_FD_153289 | JGI IMG/M metagenome (GOLD analysis project Ga0207056, IMG submission 153289) | Enriched cells from forest soil in Barre Woods Harvard Forest LTER site, Petersham, Massachusetts, United States -... | ecosystem: Environmental > Terrestrial > Soil > Temperate forest >... | reverse complement strand
TGTCCCTTATGTCCTTTCTTGGTCCCATTTTGAATCCATCGGTGACAGCAACTTGCGTTAATAATCCCCTTAGCCTGATGCGTATGGGATTCGACGTTATTCTTTACTAAAACAAAGACATTAAATTACAATCGTGTATAATTAGTTATATATAGATTCTTGTTTTTTAACTACATAGTTTAAAAATTGGAGTTTTTATATGGCTAGTGTACCAGATTCAAGCCTGCCTATTTATCGTCCTGCTTTCCCTCTTGCTAAACCTCCACCTTCCAAGCCGGCAAGAGCTGATCCCCTTGAGCGAATTAATAATGGCGTAGTTCATATTGTCCCTCTGATCTATACGTTTATTAAAGACAGTGATCGCCGTTCTGGTAGGATTGCAGAGCTCACACAAAAAATTGAAATCCTTCAGAAAAAGCCAAATCCAACAGCCGAAGAGGAAATTAAACAAGCAAAATCCTCTATATCAAATTTAGCGAGAATTATTTCTGGAATTCATGGTGATCTAAATGCACAAGTAGAGACTTTTGTAAAATTTATAAAGCGAGATGTTGAGGGGGAATGTAAATTGCTCGGTGCGCAAGATAAATTTACACGGGAAGAAATCAATGAAATTCTTGCGTTAGAGATTCTTATCAGAAAGCCCTTAGACAAAATCACACGCTTTTTAGAAAAGGGAAGAGTTGAAAAAGGATTTATGAATGAAGCGACTATGCAGTTATCTACGCTCTATCGAGAACATGTTTCACCCCTGTACTTCAAGGCAAAAAGACAGATAGATGCAGAAATTTGGGATAGGGCTGCACAAAAAGGTGCTGCAGCAACTGCTGGGGCTCGAGTGTTATCAGAAGTTCCATATCTTGCAACGAGGCAAGGCGCCTCCCTTAACCAAGTTTATGTTGTGGAGGGGATTGGCGTGATGAAGAAATCGGGTCTTGCGGCGACAGAGCAACAGGAGCTGACTTCTAATCTTGCAAGCATTATGACCACACATCCGATACTGCTGCCAGATGTTCCGCTGGGGAGGTCGGGTCGGCCGACTCGGTCCACAGTTCCAGGAGTGACTAAGACTCAAATTCAACGAGGATATACTTTAGATGATTTTACAAGTAGTCGTCGAATGTCAGGGGTTGCAAAGGCAGTCATAGATAAATTGAGTAAGGAAGATAAAGAACGGTATGATAAGTACATGAAAGAGCATCCGGAATTTGGCCGCGTGGCAACAGTAGAGGGAAGAGCCTACATGGCTAAGGCGTTTGCCTATTCGAGACTAAAAAATGCTACGTTCTTTCACCGAGCTGACGAGGGTGAACCTTGGCGTGCACTTACTTTTCAGGAATTGGAAGGGGCAATAGCACGAACTAAGGAAACAGACGAAAAAAATTTCATGGAGGGGCAACTGAGAATTGGCAAAGACGGGGAGCCCTTTAGATTAATAAAAACTGACCCTGAATCTACTCCAAGCCTAGATTTTGAAAAATTAATTAGAGCTCTGGAGTTTTCTCCGAGGAGGAGTGTCGGTCCGCAGATACATTTCATACCTGTTCTAGAGATTGAAGCAAAGGTTGCCTATGAAAGCTGTGAAAGATTTAAGTGGATCTCTGCAGATGAACCTGGCAGGGAGCTTTCTTTCAAGGAAGTGCAGGATCGCTATTATGCCCTCGGACCTGCAGTATTGTCAAAATTAACTCCTGTGTCGAAAATTAAAACTGATAAAATTGAAATTCCAACAGTAGATGATCTGAAAAAAGCTCTAGACATTCCATGGACAACAGTGCTTCCTGACCTGATCACAGCTTCAGGAACCACTTTGGTAGACTTCCAAGCAAAGCCCTATGTTAAAATGAACTTATTGAGACGTCTTAAATCAGCCTCTCCTGAAGAATATGATCTCATCAATAAGTGCCTCAGTGAAGAAGCATTTTATCAAATGTTTTTTAGTTTGGAAGCACAATTTGCCGATCTTCATCATGAAAACGTGGGGATTGTTTCTACTGGGGAGGATGTAACTGAGGGTTTGACCGATGTTAAATTTTCCGTTTCTGGTGGAGCGGAGATGTCTTTTGGAGCATTGTTGCTTGAATATCTTGATGGTAAGATATCTCCAACAGCTGACATTGAATATACTAAAGATGAAGTTGTTAGAGATGAGGATACCAAAATTTATAGAAGAGTTAAAGTCACATATACTGGGACAATAGACACTCTACCGTCGCTGAAAAGTGCGCTGGGATCAAGACTTAAGTTTGTCTTATTCGATACAGAACCTACTTTTTTAGAAGATAATGATTTTGAGATAATGATGCTTACCTCAAATGCTACTGGAGTTCAAAGTCTTCATCATTACATCCCTTTAAGATCTATTTTTTTAGAATTTGCCTTAAAGGATAGGCCTTTGGGACCTCGTTGTTTGGAAATGATTGCAGAATCTGACTTAAAAGACGGCATGATTAAAAAGTGGATGAATGGGGAGGATCGTCCCATTTTTACAGAGCTTTCACCTGGAGCAAAAAAAGAAATCCGAAGCATGCTTGATGACTACCTGAAGATATATTCCTTTTCCTCCAATCGCGATTGCGCCACTCTCAATGATTTACGAAGAAAGTTTATGGCCGGAATATGTGATCCTGCTGTTGAGTTATGGCGTCATATTGAGGAAGATTTAAATCATATCACAGCTGAAGCCGGTGATACCCTTGAATCACTTGCAAAGAAGCATCACCTTAACATAGATGCGTTGCAAAAACTAAATCCTACCCTAACGAACTTTCAGCCATTGACAGGTGGATTTCGGGTTGTTTCAAAAACGTTGGATTTGACATCAACAGATCCGAAGGCAGTCAAATTGAGAGCAAAGATTGCCCTGCAGCTATTTCCAAGGGCAACACTACGACAACAGAAGGCTTTTTTCGAAAGGCGTGAGCGTCGTCGTAATTACTTTTCGAACTATGGAATAATGCAGTCGCTGGATGTTGCTAAGCTTAATGGCGATCAATTGAAAGCAAAGATGAAGCAATATGTAAGCGAAGTATCTTCGCCGTTGTCAACGTGTCAACGAGAAGATTATCAATTAAGAATAACCGCGTGTTCTACCTTTGAAGAGGCTCGAAAAGTATATGAAGAGCTCATGAATTTTTGTCAACCGACGTATTTTAATGTTGGGAAAGCGATGTATCCTTTTTTGGCTGACAATTATGAATTAGCCCAAGAATTGAATCCAACGAATCCTGGAGAATGGATTGGCGACTATAGGCATTCGCTTGAGAGTCTCATCAGTGAGAGGGCAGTAAGTCCGAAAGCACAGAAAATAGCTGGAATCCTAGAAGCTGCGATTAAGAGCAAAGACAGTGCGGTAGAGGGGGCAGCCTACTATGGATCAGTGTATATTTAAAGCGCGCGTAGGGACAGTTCTGGGGGGCAACGAATGGACAAATTATGCGAGAATTTGTGCGGTTTCGTGCCAGCAATTTCTGATTCCATTTCATCAACGATCTTCTCATTTTTCCTCTTTTTTATCTCATTCTGTAGCCCACACCAAGGTTTTCGCGAGCCTGCGAGCAAAACCGCAGGTGTGGGAATAAACGAGACCACAAATAAACCAGGGACTGGTTCTTCATTTTTGTTCTTTTTTTTTAACCAAACATGTGATTAAAAAGAGCAAAAAAGAAGAACCAGTTCCCTGGTTTATTTTTATTTTTTATCGTTCCCACACCTGCGGTTTCGCTCGCAGGCTCGCGAAAACCTTGGTGTGGGCTACAGAATGAGATAAAAAAGGGGAAAAATGAGAAGATCGTTCATTAAATGGACCCGGAAATGGGAGGAACGAAACCGCTCAAATTCTCGCTTAAAAGCCAATTCGTTGCTCCCCAGAACCGTCCCTCGCGCAGACGAGACCACGCAAGAGTCGTTGCACGTGCAAAGCCACGCGCGAGAACCGCCCTCATCTAAATCGACACTTATCTCATTAAAATTCATTAAAAATACAATATAAAACTAAATAATATCTAATTATTTCAAATTAAATCTAATTTTGTTATACTAATATGTAGAGAGATCATAAATAGTATGACACATTTAGGGTGTTCTAATCCTTTCGTGTGCCTAGCCTTATTGTTTACTCCACAAGGAGAAAGGTTATGACAGCTCCCATTTCAGTAATATCCTCAACAATCCCTAGCCTGTCTGGCAATGTGTATGTTTCACAGCTTGATGTGGCAGGTATTAATATCACTCCAGCTTTTAATGCAGCTGTTACTGATATTCAAAATATTGTGGCCCCGTTCCCACCTACTTCGACAACGTCTCAGCCTCTTACAACAGCAGACCAAACAGATTTGGAAAACAACATCAATATTCTTCGGAATATGATGCGAAATGGATATACCCCACCCGGTGGGGGTCCGACTGAATATGTCACCACAGAGATGTCTCAGAGGCTTGATTTCCTTTTCCAATCTTTAAAAACTGTAGGGGTAGATCCCAATGCTGCCACAATATCATTTGGCAGTCTTGCAACAGCTCAAAAATGGCAGGACTTAGTGGCGACTTCTTTGATTTTGAGTGGACTTTTCAACTTCGTTTCTCAAAGGCAAAATCAGTCCTTGCAGACCCTGATAGAACTAAACTATGTGGCAACTGGAAATGATTTGTTGGCTACGCAGATGAATTCACTACAAAGCGCTCTTAGTACAACGCAACAGGCTTTGGCAAACCTTTCGACGATGCAAAATTTGCACAATCAGATTACGATCAGTGCACAGCCGAACTTCACTGCATTGTTTAATATGTCAGGTAAGAGTGCAACCGGCTATCTGACTGTTTCTGCTTTCCAAGCGGCCTATGTCCAGGCGGCCAGCAGTTATTTTGGAACACCGATAAAGCCGACAACTAGCTTATTCCCAACGAATCCCTTGATAAAATACAATACTTCTGCCGGAATTCCCGCGAATGTCACGGGACTTACGGGTGATATTAATGCACTGCAAGGTCTTTTTGCAAATTTGCCCTCTCTAGAAAATCCTGGACAAAGCTTTTTTGTACAACAATTGGGAAGTGGAGGATATCAAAAAGTAAATGCATTAGGAAGTCCGCCCGATCCTTCATTTGGTCTTATCCCATATGATCCTACGACGGCGAACCCACCGCTACCGAGCCAGTTTACCTATTCAACTGTCCCATTTAATACATTTCTTACCGGTTTCTATGCACCGGTTCCAACAACCATAAAGAGCATAATAGATGGATCGACTCAAACAATATATGTGTCTGCAGGTACAAGATTGAATAATGATGCTAGGTTTGCTCCGGTTATGAACAATCTTCTTCCTTTAGCAACAAATGCACCTGTTGATACATCTTTTCACGGGAACACACTCTTTTGGGGGGTCCAAAACAATACAGATATCGGTACATTTAATTCGGCTTTAGCAAATTTTAGTTCTTTTGTAACTGCTGTGCCTTTGCCTTCTTATGCAGTTAACCAGCCGACCTGGATTGGGTATAATACTGCTACTAAGACGTACGTTTTTGATACGCGTAACGTATCGGCATTTTTTAATGCCAAAAACAATTTAGTCCGCTTGCGAAGTGCAGTGATTTCAGAGATCTCCGCTCTTGGTCCGATTACTCCTCTTCTCAATGGAGCCACAGATCCGAACTCATTGTTGGCTAAACTACAACAGGTATTAAGCGATATTAAGTCGGTTTTTGTAACTCCTGGTGGAGCCGATGTCACTAGTGCCACGGGATATCTTTCATCGATTAGTGGTTTGACAAAATGGTTGTTGGATAACTATCAGTCGGTTGGCTCGTTATCAGCGGGTCAATTCCAAACAAATATTACCTTTGCTATTACTGCTGCACAATCGCTTAATGACTCACAAAACGAAAGCGTTCGTCGCTTTCTCTTTATTTTTGAAGAATATTACAAGTCAGCTTCTGCGATACTACAACAAATTACACAAATTCTGGAACGTGTCGCGCAGAATATAGCTGGCCACTAAGGGGGTTTTATGTCGAGTCCACCAGTTTCAATTAATGGTTTGACGTTTGTTCAGAACTTGAATAATCTTGCCTGGACAAGTCCTCCAGGCCAAGTAGGGATTCCAAGTTTTTCTCAAGGTTTGTCGGCTTTGGCGGCGGCTGATTTTGCAGCGCATGGAAACAATAACAGTATCAATAACTTTTTTCAGTCCATTAACAAATCGACGAATCCTTTGCCAACAAATTTTGATGATTTTATTAATAAAATCACGCAGTTTATTGGGGTATCCTCCTCTACAGATCCTGCGACAGGGAACTCGTGGATTTCTGAATTTACGCAAGACTTCAATGATGCCACTCACAACGCTGCTGCGAGTATTAGTGTAAATCCAGGTAATGTGGATTATCCTTTTCGCTTTCTCCCATCTATAAGTTTCACGCAACAATTTAGAAACTTTTTTGCTAATTTCCTTACGAATTTTCCTTACAATTCTGATGGTAGTATTGTTTCTGCTTCAGATCCCCCAATAAATTCGTCAACAGGGGCTGTAGAAAATAACTTTACCACTCAACTATCTCTTCAGCTGGCAACCACAGTAAGTCTTCAAGACCCTCAATCTCCGGTGGTTGCTCCATTACATCTTCTTGTTCATGTGGCCCACACAGTCCCTGGCGATTTAACAAGCCCTCCAGGATTTGCTCTTGTAACTCCAGCAGCGACTTATCAATCGATCTACAACACTCTATTTCCTGCTGGCGGATCTGCTGGATTCCTGGCTCGATTAACAACGTTTTATAATTCTGAACTTGCAGATCATGGATATTTCATTCCAAGTCAGTCTTTTGCTACATGGACGAATCAGTTACAGGCAGAGTATGTTAACACGTTAAATCAGTCGGGAAATATCATTACATCACAAACTTCATTGGCTTCAGCAGGTTTTACAAAGACTTTGATTCTAGATCGAATCTTCTTACTAGTCTCCAGCTTGTTAGATACTTTGCAAAGGGTTGCAGCTGTTCAGGCACAACGGTTGACGATACTCACCAACTGGCAACAGGCATATACCAATGCTATTTCACAATTGCCAACGTTCCTCCAGACTCAAACCCCTCCAAATCGCCTTTCAAATAATAGCCCCGGCGGCGGAGATTCCGGTGTAAAGGATACCATTCGAAGTACACTGAATACATCTAGCAACGCAAACTTGCGAGATTTCATGCAAACAAACAGAAGTCTCATTGCTGATGCTTCAAAATCAGTGCAATCTAACATCAACCAAAGTAGCGATGCTGTCACTCAACAGGCAAATATGGCCACTGCCATCATCCAAGAATTGACTACATTATTGGGAGCTATCTACCGTTAAATTAAAGCAACTTGCTAGTCGTGGAATGCTTTTAAATGGGGCCCCCGGCCCCATTTGAAAGCATTCCATGACTGGCAACTTGGCAACAGTTCAGGTACCCCTCACTATATGTCAGGCCTTCAGCCTGAGATGTTTGTGTGCCAAACCTAGGGCGTTGCCCTAGGCTGTTATATTTCAGGGCGTTGCCCTGAGAACTGTGCTCAGGCTGAAGGCCTGGTTTATAAAAGCCTAGGGCAACGCCCTAGGTTTTGTGTGCCAAACTAGGGCGTTGCCCTAGGCTGTTATATTTCAGGGCGTTGCCCTGAGAACTGTGCTCAGGCTGAAGGCCTGATATATAGTGAAGGGGTGTCCGAACTGTTACGCAACTTGCACAATTATACGCGGGAGTGGTTTATGAAAGGTGAGGAACAGGAAGTAAAGCAGGCGGCGCAAGATATTGGTAAATCTCTTGGTGGCGATGTCCTACAAAATTTGAGTGCATTGGTTGACAATGTTCTCCTTCAAGGAATGCCATTTAAGGACGCCCTGGGAGTCAGCAACGCGAAAATTGAAGCGATCTATTCCCAGGCTTACCAAATGTACAACTCAGGGAAATTTACAGATGCAATCCAGCTCTTCCGTTTGCTGTTGGTTCTTGAACCGATGGAATCGAAGCACTACATGGGATTGGCTGCATGTCAGCATATGATTAAAGAATATGAAAATGCCATAAAAGCCTATGGCTTTGCTGGTATCATCGATCCCCAAACTCCTGTCCCTTTTTTCCACGCCTCAGATTGCTATCTCCAAATGCGCGATAAAACCTCTGCAATCATCATGCTAGATATGGCGGTTCAACGAGCTGGAGAACATCCCGAATATCAGACGTTAAAAGACCGCGCTTTGATGATGATAACTAGTTTAAAAAAAGAGATTAAGGCCACTCAGGCCTAAAGGTGATTATATGCCTATAGAGACCAACCCGCATGTTGATAGTTCGGATCAATCCACTGCGTGGAATGTGGAACAAACAAATACCTCGAGTGCCTCGGCAACAACAGCAGCGATGACAGACGCTACACCGACGACGTTAAGGCCTGAAGGATGGTATAAAGACGATAACCAAGTTTCAGAAGGGGTAAGGACTATCGCTAATCCCAATACTCAAGCGGGCAAAGTTGTTTTAGTACCCCCAAGCGCATTTGTTCCTGAAATTCCTGATCCAAAGCCATTAGTACTCCCTGGCGGTTCAAGTTATAATAAGGCTGAGATGGATAAGCAATATTTGGACTTGTTTGATAAGAATTTGGCTAGTAAGGTTCCTCCTGTTCCAATAGAAATTCAAAGGCTTGTCCGTTTTTTGCAAAGTGTTCCTGATGGCGATCTTTCCTCTCTTCCACAGGAGCAGGCGGACCAGGTCAGAAAGTTATTAGCTGATGTTACGCAAGAAACTGAAAAATCATTGAAGGATGCAGGTCTTGTTCCACAAGGTTGGACTCCACCTGTGGGTGATCCAGCGGTCTTTAATGATCTATATGACAGTGCTTTTGGAGCTGCTCTTAACGATTATGTCAAAACATTAAATCTTCCCGCGGCTGATGCGGATAAAAAATTAAGGGCATTGCGTTTTGCTTTTTATCATCCAGAACAGTCAACATCTGAAACTAATGATATTATAAACGAAATTAAAGCGGGTGCTTTAACCTATTTAGAACAGAAAGGATTGACCGTTCCAGACAATTTTAAATCGAGTTCTGCAGATTATGATCTGTACCTTAAGGATTCTTATGACTCCAGTTTTGAAACTCTTGTCGATGGTCTTGTTGATGACAAAGGAGTCTGCTCAAATCCTGCCTTAGATGCCTACATCAAACAGAAAACAGCAGGTTTAAGCGCTGATGAAGCTCAGACTATGACACAACAAATACTGCAACGACTGAAAACACTTCACTACCATCCAGAGATGGCTATAGTCGACTCAGGAATCCTTGGCCCTATTGTCGCTCAATTGGAATCTTCTGCGAGTGATAAGGTATCATCACAAGAAGGGGGAGTCGTGTTTCTATCGGGGTGGCTACAACCAAACACTGCTGCCTATGACTCTAAAATACAAACAGATTTCCAATTCCGATGTGAACAAAAACTGCATGATATTTTGCAAACTCAATCTCCTCCATTGTCACTAGATAGCGTCAAGGCATTGAGAAACTATATGGCAGATAGCTCAGTTGACACCCCTGATGCCCTGAAAGCCATTGCAGACAAAATTAAAAGCGATGTCACGGGTGAAATGATGACGGCCTACGGCTTCCCTGCGACATGGGCGCCGACAGGGCCTGCTGTTTGGGCGGGAGATCCCATAATGCTAAACAGTCTGATGACGATGACTGAACTCCAGGGATCGATGCAGCGTCAAATAGGTTCTATGCCAGATGGATCTTCGAAAGTTCTTATGTTAGATTATCTTAAAGCCATTGGAGATGCCATCTCAGCACTGCAAGCGCAAATTTACGAAATCCAACAGAAGGATACCGAGGCAAGTAGCAAGTATGCAACAGCCGTTTCAGAGGCAAGACAGGGCCAGATTAAGAAACAAGAAGATGAAATGGCAAAACAAAAAGCAAAAATGGAAGAACTCCAGAAACAACAAGAGAAATCTAATACCATTAGCAATGTCATGAAATATGTGGGGCCTATAGCAGCCGTACTCGCAGTTGTTGCCACTGTCGCAACATTGGGAACTCTGGGTCCTCTTGCAATCGCAATAGTATTAGGCGCCACGGCGATGATGGCTGCTGACAGTTGTGGAGCAACAATTGGAGGAAAATCCCTTTCAGAATCATTCTATCAAGATGCCGTTGGCTACTGCGTTCAACAAGCCTTGAGCTTAGTTGGCTGTAATGATCCCAGAGTGGCTCAACTCGTGGGCGCTTGTATTGTCTTCGTTGTCATAACAGCGTTGACATTAGGTTCTGGAACTGGCATAGCAGCGACCGCTGTAGGTTCGCAAATCATTACCAGCTCTGGCATGACTCGAAACGCTGCTTTATTAGGCGGAGCATCCGAAGAAGAAGCGCTGTATGCCTCTCTTGCAGTAGCTGGAGCCTGCATTATCGTCACTATTGGTGTTGGTATGCGAAGTGCACAGCCGGGCGGCGGCCTTGACCAACTTGCCGAAGAGACGATGGGAAAGATGGGAAATACAATGAACCAAATCTCAGAAACAACGCAAGCAATACAAACTACTGCTAAAACGATGGAAGAAACTGGCAGAACAGCAGAACTTATAGCCGAACAAGCGGGACTAATTATAAAAAGAGCCCTGCTTCAGTTCCAACTTGCGGTCCAAGAAGCAGCGTTTACTATATTGAAAGAGCCGCTGAAGCTCCTTCAAGGTGCAACGCGCTTCACGAACTTTGGCATAGGCTGTATGACGGCAACTAATGGCTATTTTACCGTCCTTATAGACAAGATTAATATCGATTTGGTCGATGTCAAAAAGGAAATGGAACTAAATTCAGTCTCGAAACAGGCCATTATTGATCAGTTGATGGAGATGATTAAAGAATTGCAAAAAATCGCTGATCAGATGAATGCATTGTTAAAAGGTGGTCAAGATTTACAAGTGAAAAAATATGAAGCTGTAAAAGTTGATTTCCCTGCATAAAAAAAAGGATGTGTACCATGAAAGCTACAGATGAGTTGATAAGCACTATCGTCACAGAATTCGGGACAAGCTACACAGAAAAACAAAAAGAGCAGTATTCCCTCGTTTTGCATAAAATTATGGATGAAGGGATCCCCCCGGCAGACGCGATGGAAATTCCACCAGATCTTTTAAATGCAATTTATGGCTTTGCTTATAGGATTTATAACAGTGGGAATTATCTCATGGCAAGTGTGATGTTCGCTCTACTCGTTAGCTTAAAGCCTGGTGTCATTAAATTTCATATGGGCCTCGGAGCGTCATTTCACCTTCTAAAAGAGTATGGAAAAGCAACAGAGTGCTATTTAACCTGTTATATAGCCGATTTGTCAAATCCCCTCCCTTTCTACCACATTGCAGATTGCTGTCTAAAAGAAGGAAGCAACGAAGCAGCTCGTACTAGCTTGGATTTTGCCATTGCAATCGCTAGTGCAGATCGCAAATATGATAAGCTCAAAGAAAGAGCAGAAATGATGAAATCACACTTGGAGCAAGCGCAGGAGAGCGAACTACAGATAGAGTAAATATTTATCGAACATTTAATAATGGTGATGTTATGACAATCACACCCGGCGTTGGCGGATCCACCGGTGGACCCGCAACCCCAACTCCACTTGAAACAGAACAGACAGCCGCACGCACTGTCGCCATGGCTGCTATGGGTCTTGTTGCAGATACTCTCCATCAATCCTTAGTAGAAATGGGATACAATACTTATTGGAAATATAACTCTACTGCCGGCAACCCCACCATTCCCGTTTTAAACCGGTTAAGAGTTGCCATGAAGGCTAGTGATCAAGTGGATAAGGTCTGGATCGATGCTTTTGAGAAAATGATGCAAATAATTAAAGAAGAAACCCGAGATGCTCTGATACGCGAAAGCCGACTGCCCCCTGAATTGCGCAATCCAGCATTTGGTGCTTTTGATCAGGCTCTCGGATGGCTTGCCAAAGGTGATGTTTGGACTGAACGCGTTGGAGCGCCCTTCACAGCCGAGCAATTAGCTCTCTCCGGTTTAACAGCTTCTCTTGGATTGAAAGATGCTGTTTTTACAGGAACCATTTCAGTGGGATCAGATGTCGTAGCAGCTGTTTCAGATTATTTGAATCAAGTCGGACACCAAGCTGAAAATTTCGATCTCCTAATGCGTTTTACGGGAGACATCGGTCAGAGTTTAACAAACCTCCAAGCAGGATACCCATATGTTAGCCGAGGAGGTTGAAACACTTTATACGCAAATTCAACGAGCGGGCCTCGGTGACGATCTGCAGGTCCTCAAAGCTACCCTCTTTGCGACTAGATTAGCTGCTATTATAAAAGAGCTCAAAGTCACAGCCGCTCCATTATTAATTGCATTGAGTGCGACGAATATCGGTATAAAAAGGAGCGAAAGTCAATCGGGACTGCTGCCAGATTATTTTGTGAACTACTGTGAATCGCTTGCAGAAGGATTAAAAATCTTGATGCCTAATGGCAATCATGGTACGCGTCGTCTTTTAGCATTATTGATTGCGCAACTGTCCACTGCTTTGATCTTGGTCACAACATACTTGTCGGCAAATAAAAAGGATTTATTAAGTCTCGACCTATTTCTGCAGGCCATCATGAGCGGAGGTATCCTCGTTGGGATTACAGAAGTCGTTGGAGAAATTTGCGGCGCAACTGAAAATACAAAAAGGCAGGTAGGGGTTGTTATAACCCTAGTTTTTCTTTTTATCATGATTCAGGTGGTGGCCGCCAGAAAAGGGAATAAACCCGAGGAATTTGTAGAAAGCCTTGCAAGATACATTTTGCCGCTGATGCAAGAAATTGATTCACTGGCGGTTGAGAAAAGCTTTAGCATCCATTGGCATAAAGCAAGGATGGCATTAGAAGAATCAAATTACGAAGTATTTGTCGACACCCTAGCTTCATTTGAAGAGGAAAGTTGTCAAAATTTTAAACAAGACAAACCCTTAAAAGCATACATCGATGAAAACGATGCTAGTGGTCTCCATGCGCTGTGCATAAGGCTAAATCATTATTTAGTAAAAGGCGCTGGGGAATCGCTCAATGAGGCTACAGGGATTGTTCAGGGCTAATTTAAAGAGGGAGGTTTATATGGCAGGGGATAACACGATTGGGATAACCCCAAATCCAAGTACTACACCGACAACAGATACGGACGTAGGTGTAGATAGAGGTGCCGAATCAGCCAAAGATGAATCTGCGAAACGGATAAAAGCAATGGCTGATAGCACTGATGTGCAGGAAGTCGCCGTAGGTCTTACAGACATATCTCAACTGACTCCTGAGCAACTAGTACAATTTGCAAAACAGGAAAAAGCGCGCCTTGATAAGACATATCCCGATTTTCCTCAACTTGAAGAGAATTTGAAGGAAATCCCTCCAAGTGAACTTGAAGGGTATGCGGAACAATTGAAAACAATTCAAAATATGTATGCGCTATTGACACAACTTATTGCCATGGGCGCAGCTGCTCCTCCGGAACACATTGCTCAAACAGTTCAAAGCGCAGAAGCTCCGGCAGCCAAAGGTGATGGAGATGTTGGCAAAACCAAGGACACAGATGGACCTGATGAAAAACCTGGAGATACCCCAGATGCATTGGGATCTACTTCAGCTGAGCGTGCAAAAGCGCGAGAACTACTAAGAAAACAACAATCGCAAGGTGATGGTGGAGGGACAGGTGCAGGAACAGGTGGCGGCCCTGGCGGCGCAGCAGGTGCGGCCGGAGCTCAAGGAAATAGGTGGCTTGCTGGAACATCCTATGTTGCCATGCTCGTCGCTATCCAAAATATGGCTCGATCTCTTTCGTCTCAAACTGCTGTAGAAGCTGCAGCAGGCCGACAGATGCGCACACTTGAAGTAGATAACGTACAGGCGCAAAAAGAGACAATTTTACATGAAGCTCAAATCAAAAAAGACATGCTCACCAAACAAATGATCACAAAAGCAGTCGCTGCAGGATTAAGTGTCGGCGCTCATATCGGTGGTTCTCTATATTACGGAAAGAGTGAGGATGCAGGAGCTAAAATTCAAGCTTTGACGACTACCGCGAACGCAACGATTACATCATTAAGTGATGCGGTGCAAAAAGGGTTTGAAATGCAAGCTACAATACCCTTAGCAGAACAGGAAGCAGCAAAAGTCATACAACGGGACCAATACGAAGCCTATAAACAGCAGCAGCAGAATGCTTCGAAATATGCCACTGATGCCCATGACTTAGTGACAAGGGCGTTTGACGCTGTAATGCAAATGATGAGCGAAATGAGACGCCACATGACAGCAAACAGATCCTAAAATCAAAAAATTCGTGCCGGCCCTCCGGGACGGGATGATTGGTTGGCGTGAACCCAGGCTTCGCTTACCCCTCCGGGGAGCTTTAGCCTGGGCTAATACGTGAACAGGCCCTCCGGGCTGTGTAGTAAGGCCATAGATATACAAGCTTTGACATACAGCCCGGAGGGCCTGTTCACGTAATAGCCCAGGCTTCGCTTACCCCTCCGGGCTGTGTAGTAAGGCCATAGATACACAAGCTTTTGACATACAGCCCGGAGGGCCTGTTCACGTAATAGCCCAGGCTTCGCTTACCCCTCCGGGCTGTGTAGTAAGGCCATAGATATATAAGCTTTGACATACAGCCCGGAGGGCCTGTTCACGTAATAGCCCAGGCTTCGCTTACCCCTCCGGGCTGGGTAGTAAGGCCATAGATACACAAGCTTTGACATACAGCCCGGAGGGCCTGTTCACGTAATAGCCCAGGCTGAAGCTCCCCGGAGGGGTAAGCGAAGCCTGGGTTAGCGTCAACCAATCATCCCGTCCCGGAGGGCCGGCACAAAGAGCTTATATGGAGTTCGCTATGCTCGCGGAATACATGAAACAACTTCAAGAAGAAATGCAAATCGCTGGCGATTTTTCTACGGAACCCCCAGGAACGTTCGTTTTACCCCTCGGAGAAAATGTCGCCGTAAAACTTTCCCCATTGAATCAAGGTTTTTATTTAAGTAGTTCCATCGCCCCCTGTCCTCAAGTTAAGAAAGAAGCCTTCCTTGGGTATCTCCTTCAGGGGAATTTATTTGGCCAAGGAACCAAAGATGCAATATTAGGAACCAGCGAAGATGGGAATCTGTTGACGCTTTCTAAAGCTGTCGAATATACTGTAGACTATAAGAAATTCAAAGATATACTCGAAGATTTCATTAATAACGTTGATTTTTGGCGTGAAGAAGCTCTTAGACACAAGTGATTTATGAATGCAAAATTAGTCGCAGAAGAAGGTTCTTTAAAAGAACTGGTGCTTTCTTTTGAAGAAGGGGACCATTGGGTTATTGGACGCGATCCGGATGCCTGCCAGCTCCTTGTCGAAGATCCCGCCACCTCCCGTCAACATGCCCTGTGCCGCAAAACGACGCATGGAATCGTCATCGAAAATCTTAGCAAGATCAATCCAACCCTTGTCAATGATGAACCCCTGACCGAGCCCCGAGTCCTTCAACAGGGCGATTCTGTTAAAATTGGCGACACATTATTCCGTTTTTATGTTGAAGAAGATACAGCTACGAACTTAAATGAAGTCACCCCAACAGAAGAACCTGAACCCACAGAAAAAGAACACGATACGATTTTTGGCGAAGAGGAAGAAAAATCAGATCTTGCCAAAGTCTCTTTCGACCTCACAGATACGGGAAGATGGCTTTTGAAAGTTGTTGGAGGACCTAATAACGGCGCCGAATTCTCCATGCATACCGGTGAGAGCTACGTCATTGGCACCGACTCCAATGTCTGCGACATCGTTTTCTATGACACAAGCGTTTCAAGACAGCATGTAAGAATCTCAATTACTCCTGAAGACCAGATTTTTATCGAAGACCTTCGAAGCCGCAATGGAACCCGAATAGAAGGGGAACTGCTCACCGACAAACAACAACTCCCTTTAAATACTCTCGTTTCATTAGGAACCTCTTCATTCGTCGTTTATGATCGCGAAGGTGAAATGCAGACAATCATCTCCCCATTGCTCCCCTCAATTGTCAAAACGTTGCAAAAAGAAGAAGAGGATAAAAAAGCATTAGAACAAGAGGCTCAGAAAGCTGAAACCGGTGGTGCAACCCCAGTACCGCCTCCAGTTGCTCCTGTAGAGGTTAAGAAGCCGCCTTCACATGCTTTAGGGACCTTTATTTTAGTTGCCACTCTCATCGGCGTTTTTGCCATGGTTGGCGTTGGAATTAATTCTCTGTTTACCCAACACGAAATTGTCGTAGTGCAAACTGTTAATATTGAGCAAGAGTTGCAAAAATATTTAAGTCAGTTTCCAGGGTTAAAATACTCGTTTAACAAAAATACTGGACGTCTTTTGCTAGTCGGGCATGTGGCAACCTCAGCTGATAAAAACGAGATCTTATACAATCTGCAAAGTCTGAAATATGTCACCGAAACCGACGATAGCGGAGTCATCATTGATGAATATGTTTGGAACGAAGGCAATCAGTTGTTGTCGAGAAATCCCCTTTGGCGCGGCATCACAGTCCATTCCCCTTCTCCTGGAAAATTTGTCCTTACAGGGTATCTCCATACTAGAAGCGACGCTGAGCAACTTTGGGATTACATGACTCGCAACTTCTCTTACCCAGACTTGTTAGAAGACAAGGTCGTTGTCGAAGAAGACATTCTTACATCGGTTAAGTCTACCTTGAAAGAGCATGGTTACCCAACAGTATCGGTGCAGTTAGCAAATGGGGAGCTCACCCTTACAGGAGGAGTTCCCACGGGTTCCAAGGCAGATCTTGATAAAATGGTAGAGGAATTTAGATCGTTGCCAGGAGTCCGAAGTGTAAAGAATTATGCTGCAGAAGTTGCTAAGCAGGATGCAGTCATTAATGTGAGTGATCGTTATACGATCTCTGGAATATCGAAGACAAGCGATGGTGGATTAAACGTAGTGATCAATGGACGTATTTTATCTAAAGGTGATGTTCTTGATGGAATGACGATTATCAGCATACAACCGAATATGGTGTTGCTGGATAAAGATAATGTGACGTACAGAGTAGACGTGGCGAGATAGAGACCCCTTCGTGAACGCGCCCGAGCCCGTTGCCCGAACTTCGCCACCTGAGACATGGGCCCAAAACTCTTCGTGAACGCGCCCGAGCCCGCGCCCGTTGCCCGAACTTCGCCACTCGAGACATGGGCCCAAAACTCTTCGTGAACGCGCCCGAGCCCGCGCCCGTTGCCCGAACTTCGCCACTCGAGACATGGGCCCAAAACCCTTCGTGAACGCGCCCGAGCCCGCGCCCGTTGCCCGAACTTCGCCACTCGAGACATGGGGCCCAAAACTCTTCGTGAACGCGCCCGAGCCCGCGCCCGTTGCCCGAACTTCGTCACTCGAGACATGGGGCCCAAAACTCTTCGTGAACGCGCCCGCGCCCGCGCCCGTTGCCCGAACTTCGCCACCACTATCCGAGACGTGGCGCCAACTCAACTAAATTAGGCCAACTCAACTAAATTAGAAGGACGATAAACATGACAAACATGACAAACATGCCAACCGCGACAAACACAGAACAGGAACCACAGAAACCCCAAAATCATAAGTATTATAAAGATTATTTTGACCATGAAAAGCTAGATGTTTATCAAGCTTCAATATCATTGATTATATTGATTGATGCAATCGTTAGAAAATTACCGAGGGGCCGTTCTTATCTTTCGGATCAACTTCTTCGCGCCGGCACATCGGTTCCACTAAATATAGCAGAGGGTGCTGGAGAATTTTCAGCCAATGAAAAAATCAGATTCTATCGAATGGCTAGACGGTCAGCAACCGAATGTTCAGGAATCATGGATGTATGCCAACAACTTAATCTTATTGAAGAAAATAACTATTCAAAAGGACGAGAATTGCTGTTGCGCATAGTCGCAATGCTTACAAAAATGGCTCGAATTACAGCTCCAAGCTGAATTTGGCTGGATTAGGAATGGTAGCGGGAAAAAGGGATCGAGGAGCTCGGAAGCGGACAGTCAGGGGCTTGGGTGGCGAAGTTCGGGCAGCGGGCGCGGGCTCGGGCGCGTTCACGAAAGGGGGCTCGGGCAGACGGGGGCTTGGGTAGGAGAAATTCGGGCAGCGGGCGCGGGCTCGGGCGCGTTCACGAAAGGGGGCTCGGGCAGACGGGGGCTTGGGTGGCGAAGTTCGGGCAGCGTCCCCTGTCCTTTAGGTCCCTTATGTCCTTTACGTCCCTTGTCCCTTCTTCGTTTTCTCTTGCCTTTTCTCTTGCACTTGAAAGCGATCCTGCTTTATGTTATAATGATAGTATACAGGGAAAGATCCTATGTTTGGACTAGAAAATCAAAAGAAGAAGAAAAAAGCCGAGCCCTTCATCTTCGAGCTGGAAAAGAGCTGGAAAGATCCAACTCAATATCGCGAACTGAAAGTAAGAGTTGAAGGACAAATACAACATATTAAAGAAATGCTTAAACGAGGAGAACGCAAAGAGGAGTTTGACGAATTTGGCGTCATGCTTCATGGCTACACCTCACTACTGAAAGTTATGGCAAGATGTATTGCCAAGACAAAAAAATAGATTAAGTCTTGAAAGAATTCTGAACCGAGGCTGTGGTCAGCTTTAAAGAAATGAAATTTCTAGTACGAATTCCCCATCAAACTTATATCCGACACTAATTATATCTATTAGGAGGATATATGGCAGCGAACGATAACCCAACGCACTTTGGAACTAACGCAACAAAGGCACAAGAACATGTAGGTTTTGATGTCAAATCGTTGTTTTCCATCATTACCACTGCTACTGTACAAGCAAAGAGCAAACTACAACAAATTCATGGACGCCGCAGCGCCATCAGCATCGCTGATATGTTTGAAATGCAGATGCTTATGAACCACTTGTCACAGGTTTCTGAGATGTCGACTAACGTTGTCGCCTCCTCAAACTCGGCAATTCAAAGTATGTCAAGAAACGTGAAATAACATTAAACGTCTGACCGTAACAAAGAGGTCTCAAAATACTATGGAAGAGCAGAAACTAAAAGAATTTAGAGATGACTTTCAAATGTTGATTGAAGCCGGCTTCGTTGCGGTCAAACAACTCGACGAAATTAGCGCAACCCGCATATTTCACGCAGCACACGTGCTGAACCCAACAAGCACCGCCCCCTTCATCGGCTTAGGTTATATCGCTCTAAATAAGCTGGAAACAAAGCAGGCCGTCAAAATTTTTGAAGAAGTCCTCAGACAAGAACCGGAGAACCACCTCGCCCAAACGTTCCTCGGCATCTGCTTCCTCTTAAACAAACCAAAACGGAAAAAGGGGGAACAATTAATCAAAGAAGCAATGGAAAAAACTACCGATCCCACTATAAAAGACTTAGGGCTAATTTCCTTAGAATGGGCAGAAAAAGATCTCAAAAACTTGAAAAAAGATAAAGCCCCATTCTTTATGACCGATAAAAACGATGAGAAAGGATAAAAGTAAGCCATATGACATCACAAATTGTTGAGAACTTGGACCTCGTTGCAGAATTATCTGAAGAAGAAACTTTAAATAGCACCCAACAGTCGAAAGAGCCACTCGCCAACAAGGAGCAATTTAACTCTATCCTGGAGGAGAAAAATACTGCACCCTCGTTTGGAAAATTTCTCACTGTTGAATCTTCGAAATCCACTCTCTCTTTGATGGATGCCGTACGAAACCAAAATTATCGCGCCGGAAACAGCTCTCCTCTAGTGGGTCATGATAAACTAATCGCTCAAACAAGAGAGGCAATAGCTAAAATTGAAGAAGTGAAACAAACTTTAGAAACACCAGATGTGAGGATTAAAACATCTTCTCACGGGCTTTTACATAACAACCTCACTCATATCAACGAAAACCTCAAAGCAGCACTTATCCGCGCAGAAATTGAACTGGATCCCACAAGCAATAAACACCTGTGTGAAACGACAACATCTGGTTTAAAACAGTCCGTCAAGCACTTTGCTAACTTGTTAACACAATCTCAGGGACAACTTGAAACCCTAGGAGAAGAATTGACAGCAATGAGCAGAAGTGGAATTGAACTCTCTCCCGTAAATATGCTCGCCATACAAGTAAAACTTGGCAGCATCCAACAGCAACTTGAGCTCTTTGCCAATATGTTGAACAAAAGCCTCGAGATGATCAAAACGGTTATGAACGTCCAAAATTAGGGACCGAACCGATGGCCTTAAAGTCATTAAGCCCCGGAGGGGCTACACCATGGATCATTCTAATAATCTAGATTCCCTTCTTGGTGAGCTTGAAGAAATGCAACTCACCACCGTCAATGGGCGCATCACCCAAATCGTCGGCATGCTTATCAAAGCAATTGTGCCTGACGTGAAAATTGGCGAAGTCTGCCTCGTAAAACGGGAAGGGGAACCCTTACTCACTGAAGTCGTCGGTTTCACACGCGACGAAGTCTACCTCTCCCCTCTCGGTGAAATGTCCGGCGTCGGCCCCTCCTCCGAAGTCATCCCCACCCATATGCCCCTCAACATCAAAGTCGGACCTCAACTTCTGGGTCGGGTTTTAAATGGCCTTGGAGAACCCCTCGACGTCGCCACTAAAGGGCCTTTGGAGTTATTTGAAAGCTATCCCGTCATCCAAGCCCCTCCAGACCCCCTAAAACGAAAAAGGGTCACAGAGCCCATCTCCGTCGGTGTCCGTTCTATCGATGCCATCCTCACAACAGGTCTGGGACAACGCGTGGGCATTTTCGCTGCAGCCGGTGGAGGTAAGTCTACCCTGCTGGGAATGATTGCACGAAATGCCGTTGCCGATGTCAACGTCATCAGTTTAGTAGGAGAACGGGGCCGCGAATTGCGCGATTTCATAGAAAAAGATCTAGGTACAGAAGGCCTAAAGCGTTCTGTCCTCATTGTATCCACCTCTGATCAAGCCTCCCAATTGCGTTTGAACGCCGCTTATGTTGGAACCGCCATCGCCGAGTATTTCCGCGACCAAGGAAAATCTGTCATTTTCATGATGGATTCCGTGACGCGTTATGCCCGTGCATTGCGAGAAATTGGATTGGCTGCAGGAGAACCCCCCGCTCGGGCAGGATATACCCCTTCCGTATTTTCGATGCTGCCAAAGCTCCTAGAACGTGCAGGCAACTCCGACAAAGGGTCTATCACAGCTTTCTATACTATCCTTGTCGCTGGCGATGACATGAATGAACCCGTTGCCGATGAAGTGCGCTCCATTTTGGATGGACACATCATCTTATCGAGCGACCTTGCCCGACAGTTCCACTATCCAGCCATCGATATTCTGTCTTCAGCAAGCCGCGTCATGCCCTCCATTGTGCCAAAAGAGCATATGCAACTCGCCGGGAAGCTGCGCGAAGTTTTGGCAAATTACAAGAAAAACGAGCTGCTCATCAAAATTGGAGAATACAAGCGCGGGTCAGATAAGGCAGGGGACTTTGCCATTGATTATATAGACAAAGTGAATCGCTTTTTAAAACAGGCCGTTGAAGAAAAATGTACCTACGCAGAAACACAGCAACTATTGCGTACATTATTCAAATAAGTTGAGGTTGCAATGGCCAGACGAGACTATCCACTACTGCAAGTGCTCGCAATAAAAGTGAAGCGAGTGGAGGCTGCTGAGCTTGTTGTGAAAGAAAAACAACAGATTCTCCAACAAGAAGAGGAGAAGCTAGCGCAAAGAAAAGCCGAACGCGATAGAATCTTGCAACACAGAACAGAGAAACTTCAACAGCTTCGCGACGAGTTAGACCACGACACAACCACCCCAAAAGTTCAACAAATGAAGGTCTATCTCAAAGTGGTCGATGAAAAACTGAAAATTGAAGAGAAAAAAGTCAAAGAACAACAAGAGCGCGTAGACAAAGCCAAGGGAGAACTTGAAGAAGCCAAACGCCAGCTGAATATTAGACGACTAGAAGTGGATAAAGTGGAAACGCATCGGGTTAGCTGGGAAAAAGAAAAAAATAAAGAAGACGAAATCATGGCAGAGCGTGCCATGGATGAATTAGGGACGATGATTTATTCATCCCGCAAACGTAAAGACTTAGAATCGCCTGAAGGTTAGTTTTAAGCAGAATATCGGGCGTACAAATACGTTTAAACAAACACTTCTGCTTAAGGAGAACATTATGAACCCACTTAATAATTCGACCCCTCCGGTCAGAGATAACTCGAAAAAAGTTGACGGAGATGGAAATGTCGATAAAATGCCACCCACAACGACTCCAACAAAACCTTTTCAACCCGTAATGGAAAAAAGAGAGAATGAGCCCAAACGGACTGCACTGCCCAAGAAAAAGACACATTCACAGGTTGAAGGTGATGCTGATGATAATATCAACTTCGTTGCTGACGAGTCCGATGAAGAGGAAGCAGCACTTCCAAACTTATTAACACTTTCCGCAGCCAAAAAAATCAAACAAATGGTCCCAGATAAATCCAGCGACAGTGAAACCTCTGAAACAGAACTTGAGGAAGAGGCTTCTGTGGAAGCTGAAGGTAAGGTTGCTATCACACCTCCCGATCCTTCCAAAAAGACTATATCATGGGAATCCTTTTCACAAAACACTCAAACCCCTGTTTCAACCGTGAAACAGTCCCCCTTTGCCGTTTATAAACAAATGGCAGCAGGTAATCCAAAACGACCGGAGAAACCATTTGCAACTGATGTTTCTGCAGACCCTACCGGAAGATCCCCTAAAACATCACTAAGCGGTGATAAAAAAACCAATCGCTATCAACCAGAGCAATCCGATCTGGCTGCCGTAAACCCCATGGGAAGCCCAATTGTTGAGGTTTCGAATCTCAGCAACTACTCACTAGAAATGCCGAAAGAAACACAAACGGCACATATCCAAGAGCTCGTCGATCAAATTGTGAAAGAACTCTATGTCATTGAAACTGCTGGAAAAACGGATACGATCCTAGTCCTAAAACAACCGACAATCTTTAATGATGCTCGAGTTGTCCTGACATCATTCAACGCATCAACCAAAGAATTCAACATTGCTTTTGAAAATCTAGCCCCTCAAGCCAAACAACTCATAGATCAGAATTTGAATACTTTGCGCACCTCTCTAGAAGAACACGGATATGCCAACGCAGTCCATATCATTTCGACAACCACCTTCATTGAACACAACATACCCACCGAAAGCGGAAAAGGATTTGCTCAAAGGGACCGAGAGTCAGGTGACGAGCAACAAAAACAGCAGAAACGAAACCCATACGAACCCGACGACCTCGCTTAAACAGGGATGAGCAGTCCAGGCTACGAAAGAAACATGTTAAACGCAAAGAAGAAAAGTAACAGGATACGTAGGATCGCAAGCGGCAGGATAAGAAGGATAGGACACAATTAAACGCAAAGACGCAGAGACGCAAAGAAAATAAAATGGACGAAATTAAACCGATAGTCATTATCCATAATTTTTCATTATAGTCCATTTTGTTTTCTTTGCGTCTCTGCGTCTTTGCGTTTAATTGTGTTCTATCCTTCATATCCTGCCGCTTGCGATCCTGCCTATCCTGTTACTTTTTCTTTCTCGCTATTTTCTTTTCTTTTCTAGCCTAGTGCGTTTGCGTGGGCCTGTGCTTGCATTCTCCATTGCTTGTTCCTTAGAAGAGTCTAGCAGCTCAGGGTTTGTGATAGCTCTGGTTGTCCTGTCAAGCGGCTCCGGGATGCCTAATTCTTGCTCACTCGATACCCCCAGCTCTTTAAACTTGCGCGCCGTCACAAACACTCTCCCCTCAAACGACCCCACAGCCTTATTATATGCCTCCACAGTTCGGTCTAGGCCTCTGCGTATCTCTTCAAAGTGTTCAGATAAAACGCGTATCCTGTCATACAATGTTTTCCCAAGCTCGCTAATATGCTGAGCATTCTCTGCAATCAATTCCTGACGCCACCCATGAGCCACCGATCGCAACAATGCAATCAACGTCGTCGGAGTTGCTAAAATCACCTGTAAGTCAACTCCATATTCAATAAGGCCTGGATCATGCTCCAGAGCAACGCTTAAAAAACTTTCTCCTGGGATAAATAATACCACAAATTCAGGCGCAGGCTGAAACTGATCCCAATAAGACTTTTGTGATAGCTGGATAATATGTGTGCGGATCTGACGGGCATGGTCGCGGAATTTCTGCAAGCGAGTGACTTCGTCTTTGGCTTCAAAAGCCTCTAAATATGCTTGCAGTGGTGTTTTGGCATCAACAACCACCTGCTTGCCATTGGGCAGCTTAATAATGACATCCGGTCGCAACCTCTTTTCTTCATTCGAGCCTGTCTCTTGTTGCGTGAAGTCGCAATGTTCCAACATTCCTGCCATCTCCACAACGCGGCGCAATTGGATTTCTCCCCAGCGCCCTCTCACGTTGGGCATTCTCAATGCCTTTACAAGATTGGCTGTTTCTAGTTGCAAAGTAGCTTGTGTTGTCGCTAACCCCCGTACCTGCTCGCTCAAACCGACGTAGGCTGTTGTGCGTACTGTTTCCATCTCTTGAATTTTGTGGCCAACTTTATCTAAAGAGTCTCTTATAGGCTTTACTAAGGAATCAATAGCCTCCTGACGCCTTTGTAAATCCCCTTTTGCCCCCTCTTGAAATTTTTCTAGTTTTGCAGTAGCTAATTCTAAAAATGACTGAGTATTGTTCTTTAAAACGTCGGCAGAAAGAAGTTTAAACGTGTTCGTCATCTGCTCCTGAGCATGATTTAAGGACTCTACTTTTTCTGAGTTTTTCTTCCTTTCTTGCTCCAAGCTGTATTCTAGCTGAAAAGAGCGGTTCTTTAGCGTTGCATGCTCTTCGACAAGTTTCAGATAAATTTGTAAGTCGATCGTTTTTTCCACACGAAAACGGGTGAACAAAAACCAACATAGCGGGAATAACGGGATGATAGTAAAAAGCCAGACTGGATTCATATGGACACATCATAGAATTCTGCAAAGGTTGAAGTAAAGTGCAAAAATAAGTTAGAATCGCAGGCTAGTGAAGGGACAAAGGACCTAAAGGACAGGTAGCACTTGTGTATAGTCCTTTACGTCCTTTAGAGGTAATTGCAGAAATGCCAATGTTTAGGCCAACGATATTGGTTTGTGCCGGCCCTCCGGGACGGGATGTGTGGGTTGGCAGTTACCCAGGCTTCGCTTACCCCTCCGGGGAGCTTCAGCCTGGGCTATTACGTGAACAGGCCCTCCGGGCTGTGTGCAGGAGCTTTTGTATTAAAATCACTTTTCACACTGCCCGGAGGGCTGTTTACATAATAGCCCAGGCTGAAGCTCCCCGGAGGGGTAAGCGAAGCCTGGGTAACCGTCAACCAACACACACCGTCCCGGAGGGCCGGCACAAACCGATACCGTTGGCCTGATGATGTGGCACTTCTGCAATTACCTCTTTAGGTCCTTTGTCCCTTCGCGAATAATTTTGGCAACAACCTGGATATTGTTATGAATTTGCGAGTTGTTAAAGGCATTTTATTAGTCGCCGGCACCTCTATCGGGGGCGGGATGCTTGCCCTCCCAGTTCTCACAAGCCTAACTGGATTCCTCCCCTCCCTGCTCGTCTATTGCCTCTGCTGGCTATTCATGACTAGCACAGGACTCATCCTCCTAGAGATTTGCTTATGGACCAATAAAGAAACAAATATTATCTCCCTAGCCGACAAAACTCTTGGAAAACCAGGAAGAATTGCCGCTTGGATCCTCTATTTGTTTTTGTTCTACTGCCTTTCATTAGCCTATGTCGTCGGTTGTGGAGACCTCGTCATTGAGCTGTTTCAAGAGAGCATTCCAGAATGGCTCGGATCCACTCTATTTCTGATGATTTTTGCTCCCATGGTATACATAGGAGCGCGACTCGTTGGTCCAATTAATGCGATACTCATGGTTGGATTAGGTGTTTCCTATGTCGTATTCGTTTACCTTGGCGTACCTCATATCAAAACAAGTCTGCTAACTCATCAAAATTGGAGTCTCTTTCCAACGGCATTTCCCATTGCGTTTACAGCCTTTGCTTACCAAGGGATTATCCCAACTCTTGTGCATTATATGCACCGCGATGCAAAACAATTACGGACGACAATTATTATTGGTAGCTTCCTACCTCTCCTCGTCTACACGATTTGGCAAGCATTGATTTTGGGGATTGTTCCTCTTGAAGGACCTCATGGTTTAATGGAAACCTTGAAGCTTGGAGAGAACGCCGTACTTCCACTGCGCCACTTTCTCGATAATCCCAATGTCTACGTCGTTGGACAGTTTTTCGCTTTTTTTGCCCTAGTTACCTCGTTTTTGGGGGTAACTCTTGCCCTTGTCGACTTCCTAGCTGATGGTTTAGCAGTCAAAAAGGACCAGAAAGGGAAACTTCTTCTCTGTGGGCTTATTTTTGTGCCCACTTTGATCATTTCTTTCATCTATCCCGGGATTTTCTTGATAGCCCTTGACTTTGCAGGGGGGCTAGGCTGCGCTTTGTTGCTAGGGATGCTGCCAATCCTCATGGCTTGGTCGGGACGCTATTGGCTGGGCTTTAAAGGAGAATACTCTTTTTGGGGAGGCAAGCCTATACTTGTGATTTTAATGGCTTTTGTCCTCTTCGAACTAGGCTGCCAGGCTTACATCACCTTCAATTTTTAATGGACAAATGGACATGGACGGTAATGGACCAACCTTTCGTGAACGCGCCCGAGCCCGCGCCCGTTGCCCGATCTCGATCGTAAACCTTATTTCCGTACCCGAATTTCAGCATGATCGGGTTCGGACAGGGAAAGTTCAGACAAGGGAAGTTCGGGCAACGGGCGCGGGCTCGGGCGCGTTCACGAAAGGCTGGTCCACAACTGTCCATGTCCATTTGTCCATTATTTCGGCATGATCGGGTCCGGACAGGGAAAGTTCAGACAAGGGAAGTTCGGGCAACGGGCGCGGGCTCGGGCGCGTTCACGAAAGGCTGGCCTGGGGCGTCACATTTGACGTCAGGCAGCCTCCATTTTCTCCGAGATAAATCGTGCCAACTTTGAACTTAAATCTTCCTTTGAAAGTTGGCTATTGGTTTAACTTCGTGCAAAGGTAGCTTTAATGACTTCCCTCTGCGTCTCTGCGCCTCCCCGTCTCTGCGTTAATCATTATAACGAATTTAACGCAGAGACGGGGAGGCGCAGAGACGCAGAGGGAATTATAAGGCTACCATTGCGCGAAGTTAAACCAATAGCCTGAAAGTTTGGTATTGAATGTTGTTAGAAAATGCACCTTCGAAAACATATTAATTTGTTTTTAAATGTGACGCCCCAAGGCTGGTCCACAACTGTCCATGTCCATTTGTCCATTACGGTACAGTTGGCTCTCGTTTTTTGTTTTGCGCTTTTCCTCGACGCAATAGTCTTTTGGTCGCGTTCTGTTGGTCATCAACGCTAGCGCATTGACTGCAGTGGACGCCGACTTAAGGAAAAGCGCAAAACAAAAGGCGCAAGAGGCTATCAAATTCCTCTTTCGCCCGGTAAAACCATAATGCTCTATTCAATGTCAATTGAGAAGCCACTACCACCATTGTAGTAGGGATAAGTGTTGTAATAATAGTATGGATAGCTATAATAGTATGGGTTGTAGTTGTTGTAAGCGTCGTTATAGTATCCATTGTAGTAGCCATTGTTGTAGTAGGGATAATACCCTCCGTAGTAACCGCCGCCACCCCAACGACCGCCATCCCAATTACGGTGACCTCCTTCCCATTGATGTCCGCCACCCCAATTATGGCCTCCGCCGCCCCAATGACCACCCCCACCATGACCACCCCCACCATGTCCATGGTCAGCTACCATAGTATTAGAAGAGGTCTCTTCTTTCGCATTCGCGACTCCAAAGAAAGGAAGTGCCACCAGAGACAACATCATAGCAAAACCAAACAGGCCCTGTATAAGTTTGCTCATAAATACCTCTCATGAAATGAGTTAAGGACCAAAAAAATGCCGTAAACATCACCATCAAGATCTTTAAGATCTAATTTATAAGCTGAAGGACAATAGTCCCTTTTTTATCCAGCTTACCCTTTGATGTTCGAAGGGCCATCGATTCAGGAGAGCTTTCGCTTCTTTGAACGGATTCCCCCGTGAGGTTTACGGCAACGACTGAATTAGTTAATTCAATCGTTCTTACCTAATTTCATTATAGTATTATATGATTTTTATAGTAAATAGTTTTTTATATATTTAATTATTATCTGCAATTACGCCAGATTGTCGCGATAATATCAGGTATGAGGTATAGTGAACAGAGACTTAGAGCTTCGAAGATAACGCGAACTTTTATTGCTCTATGGTTTGTAGGATGCATATTTTTATCAATACTCAAGCCGATACAAATTAGATATATTACAACGATAGTGCTAACAATCGGGATATACGATATTATCTTTTCCCAGTTTCTTTTATTCCAATCCTCTGGTTTCGAAAGAGTATTGTATTGTTGTACCCTATCACAATATTCTTGACTGATATGATGCTTTGCAGTTTCAAAACCCACTGCAGGATAAAAATTTAAATCTGACATAAAAAACTCTATTTTCAATTTTGTTTTAAATTTGTATTGCTTAATTTGGACCCTCTGTTGGAGCAATTCCGCCAAATCGTCGCAATGATATCGGGTATAATAAATAATGCTCCAAGGCATAAGCCTTCAAAAATATACCTCACTCGCAGCGCAATATAATTTTTATGAAGTTCTTTTGGGAAAATTGGAGTATCAGATTTCACACTAACTACCATATGAAAAATAAAAATAACAGTAGAGATTACAGGTATATAACAGAATATCCTTACATAGTTTCTCATGTGCCATGAATCTGGCACAAAATAATCTGTGTCGAGCTTTTCTAACACTTGCTCCGCTTTGTCTTCAAACGTTGAGCTAATGTGATGTCGTTTGGTTTCAAAACCAACTGCAGGATAAAAATCTAAATCAGACATAAAATTCTCAATTAATAATCTTTTAGCGCCCTGTAGAGGCAATTACAGAAGTGCCCTGTGTTAAGGCCCGAAGGGCAGGCGTTTCACAGTCCAGGTCGGTGCGCTACATTATCACGCATTTAAATTAATAGGCCCTGAACTCGGTCTGGTTCGTTCGTCACAGCAATTTCGCCAAATCGTCGCAATGACATCAGGAATGATGAAAAGCGCGCCAAGGCTCAAAGCTGTAAAAACATCTCGCACTTTATGTCCACATGAGTATAGTTCCTTAGGCACAGGAATTCCTTTTTTTGCATGACATTTGACAAATATTAGAGAAGATATAGCTATTATAGTTGAAATTATTGGAATATAAAATACTATTCTCATAATATTTCGACTCTTCCATCCATTCTCTGTTTGAGGCCTAATAATAGGTAAGAGTTGGAAGGAGTAATTATTTAATATTTGGGAACCCCGTTCGTCTAAGTGATGCCTTTCGGTCTCAAAACCAAAAACTGGCAAAATTCTCAAATCCGACATAAAATCTCCTAGTATGTTCTAACGGGTTGTGGGGCTTTGTCACAGCAATTCCGCCAGATTGTGGCAATGATATCAGGTATAATGAGAAGCACACCAAGGCTCAAACCTATAAAAATGGTTCTCACTCTTAGTGCAAGGCAATTGGAAAATAGTTCTTTTGGAATAGCGCTTCTTCCATTCTTCCACTCCTTTATACAGCCGACGACAACACGTATGGTAGATATAACTGGAATGTATGAAATGATTCTCCCTACATTTCGTCCCTGCCAATTGTCTGGATGGAAAAAATGGAAAAAATGTCGTTCCTTATCTGGGTGGGCTTTCGAATAATAGCTATATGCCTTACCACAAAAGTCTGAGCTTAGGTGATGGTTTTTTGTCTCAAAACCGAGTGCAGGACAAAAGTTTAAATCTGACATAAAAATTTCTCTTTTAATTAGGATGATTAAATTATAAACAGGATTATACCCAAGTTTAAAGTTAAATGCAATAAATATATGAACATATATATGAACATAAATATATGAGTGTTTTTTATGCAATCTAATTAAACGCGAAAATGGAATGGAATCGAAAGAATTGGGGGTAGTGTTTTTTCTTTATTGAAGTGTACGGAGCATATACCCCTCTTAACGATGTGGCGCCCCTCCGGGGCGAGATGGGTGTGTGGAACGTTACCCAGGCTTCGCTGCCCCTCCGGGGTTGCGCTCAGCCTGGGCTAAGTTGTTACAGCCCTCCGGGCCGTTTGCAAAGACTATTTTGAGTTGCATCGGCCTTACAAACATAACAGAGGGAATAACAGAGTTTGCAGGCGGCCCGGAGGGCTGTGACAATTTAGCCCAGGCTGAGTGCAGCCCCGGAGGGGCGAGCGAAGCCTGGGTAACGCCCCCACACATTCATATCGCCCCGGTAGGGGCGCTACATTATCCAACGGCAGTCAGGGGTCTTGAAGGCAAAGCTATTAACGTTCGGATGCCGGATCTTGTCAGTCTCTCATTGAGGAGTGCTAGCTCATCCGGTGGCATTTGTGGTCTTAAGCGGTCGTAAAAACGCGCTCTTTCAGCTTCTGCCATATTCTCAAGTACTTCGAAATAAAATTTAGCGCGAACTTCAGGATCTAACGCATCAATTCTTTGAGCAATTACATTATCAACCTCTTCTCTAAACGATCCAAAAATAACCTCATCTGCCGTTTTCTGCGAAATTTCTGAGAAGGCAAAATTAGGGTCCTCGAGGCGGCGTTGTAAGCAAAAAGCTGTTAAATATCCACAAACAGGTCCATGGCGACTAGGATCCTGAAGACTCGGTTGTGTTATTTTTCTCACAAATCTGTATCCCATGAGTTTTGCACGAGCCGAAAATACTTCCTCAATCCTTGCAAAATTGCCATAGTCCCTCATACCATCATAATGCTCAATTGTACCTTTGGCATCTGCTTCAGGTGCAGGTTGACCTGGAAGGGCATACTTTTGCCTGTCAATGAACATCAAGGCCCAATGATTACCACCCGGCATTCTTTGCCCTGGAACAGGGATCACGCTTCGATCAGATGGAACAGATACGTAAAAGGCTATATTCCTATTTCCCCACACTTTCTTATCGCGTTCATGTTGAGCCCTTACAACGTGATTAGGCAAATCCCTTATCAGCCTAGGCGCTTCGTCCTTTACCATATTATCAGTTACAAAAACGCCTTCCCCCCCGTCATGAAAGCTAAATCTGTCTTCATATTGTTTTGCTAGATATTCGAAATATACCTTTAGATAGATTTCCACGTGAATAGCTATCAAGCCTTTTGCATATCCAGGAGGACGCGGCGCTGCTCCAGATATGGGTGGTGGTGAAGATGAAGAACTCGAAGGTGCTGGTCTTATTACAGTTTCGCCGCCAAACGGGGCCCCGCCGGGAGCTCCCCTGGCATGTGCAGCGTGAGATTTGGGATCAAACCGAACAGCGTTATTTATTGGGTCATATGGCTGCGGATCAGGCACAGGGCCGAGAAGCGGGTCGACAGGAGTGCGTGCAATGACGGTTGGCGTTGTTCCGGGCTGGTCGATAGGACTTCCTAGTCCGAAATTTTTCGAGTCTGATGAGGACACGCCCGATGATCCAGATCCCGGCAGCCCTAATGCATGTATATAGTCGTCAGCATTTGCTTTAGCAGAAGGTTCGGGCATAGCACTTCCTCCCCCTTCAGTTGTAGGTCTACGTTCTCTAAATACAGTGGACTTGCGGTAGCAGGCTTTGGCAATGAGGGCAATAAGGGGAGGCAGAATTAAAAAATAACTGAATATTTTTAACACTGTATAGGCGGTTTTTTTACAATCCTGTTTCTGATTTTCTTCTTTACGAACCGTTAATCGTTGCTTGGAGCCATCATTGCCGATTCGGATAACACTAAATCTGAAATGGCCAAAGCATCCTGAAATACCATCAAGATATAAGTACCTGTCACAAGCATGACGATTATCACAATCAAAAAATTTAATAGACATAAATAACCTGCATTAGTTTGTTTAATATATTTAATTTTAGTATGTTTTAAAATATAAATCAATGGAAAAGATTTGTTAATGAAAAAAGACTATGTTAACGAAAATTTAAAAAGGACAAAGGACCTAAAGAGGTAATTGCAGAAGTTCCACATCATCAGGCCAACGGTATCGGTTTGTGCCGGCCCTCCGGGACGGGATGGGTTGTTTGGCGCTTACCCAGGCTTCGCGTACTCCTCCGGGGAGCTTCAGCCTGGGCTATTATGTAAACAGTCCCTCCGGGCTGTATGTGGATGCTTTTGTTTGAAAATCAATTTTTCACACTGCCCGGAGGGCTGTTTACATAATAGCCCAGGCTGAAGCTCCCCGGAGGGGTAAGCGAAGCCTGGGTAAGCGCCAAACAACCCATCCCGTCCCGGAGGGCCGGCACAAACCAATACCGTTGGCCTGATGATGTGGCACTTCTGCAATTACCTCTAAAGGACGCGTCCTTTGTCCTTTACGTCCTTTGTCCCTTATGTCCTTTTCGTCCCTTGCGTCCTTTCCCCCATCCAGTCTCCTCCTCCACCTGTCTCATCCTCTTTTTTTCCTGGCTTCTTGTATGTTGTAACGCTATAATCCGGACCATCATTTTGCACAAAGCAGCACAGGACAAACACTATGATGATCAATGTTAAACTAAAGGACAATTCCAATTCCGCCATCGATCTACCAGCCGGCAGCACCGCGAAGGATTTGGCAGACAAGCTCCATCAGAATGCTCCCGATCAGGCACTTGCAGCGAGCATTAACGGCAAAACAAGCGATCTGTCGAGTCCTCTGAAAGAAGGAGATTCTGTTGTTTTGTGGAGTTTTAATGAACCCCAAGGCAAGGAAGTCTATTGGCATACCTCTGCGCACGTATTGGCACAGGCCATATTGCGTCTTTTCCCTGAAGCCAAGCCTACAATTGGTCCTCCTATTGAACATGGATTCTACTACGATTTTGCAAATTTGTCCCTTTCCGATGCTGATTTTGAACGCATAGAAACTGAGATGCAGAAAATTGTGGCAGAAAACTACATTTCAATAAAAGAGTCCTTTTCATCAAAACAAGAAGCGCTGAAAAGCTTTGCGAAAAACAAATACAAATGTGAGCTGATCGAGAGTTTTTCTCCGGATGAACCTCTCACAGGCTATCGACAAGGGGAATTCTTCGATCTTTGTCGAGGTCCCCATCTTTATAATTTAGGAAAAATTAAAGCTTTAAAAATTCTTAAGACTTCAGGTGCCTACTGGCGGGGTGATTCAAAGAACGACATGTTGACACGTATCTACGCAATCACTTTTCCCGATAGAAAGATGCTAAAAGACTATCTTATCCAATTAGAAGAAGCCAAAAAACGAGATCATAAAGTTATTGGACCCAAACTAGATCTGTTTTCCCTTAAGGAGGAAGCCCCTGGAATGCCCTTTATTCATCCTAAAGGGATGATCGTCTGGAGTCAATTGCTTGCCTATCTACGCTCAGTTCTCGATCGCAATAACTATGTTGAGATCAAAACACCCACTTTGATGACGCGCGAATTATGGGAGAGATCAGGCCACTGGACTAATTATAGACAGAATATGTTCACTTCACAGATCGAAGAGCGCGACTTTGCGATCAAGCCTATGAATTGCCCTGGAGGGATGTTGTTCTATAAAACACATACCCGCAGCTATCGAGACCTGCCTATGAGGGTCTCTGAAATTGGTAATGTGCATCGCTATGAGCCTTCAGGGTCGTTATCTGGACTTTTCCGAGTCAGAAGTTTCCATCAAGACGATGCCCATATTTTCATGCAACCCTCCCAAATTGAATCAGAGATCCTTTCTGTGCTTGATTTAGCCAAAGAGATCTATTCGATGTTTGGTTTAGAATACCGCTTAGAGCTTTCGACCCGTCCAGAAAAAAATACGATCGGCACTGACGTGGAGTGGAAGAACGCTACAGAAGGCTTAAAAGGGGCTCTTGATAAAACAGGCCTGCCTTACCGAATTAATGAAGGGGATGGGGCTTTCTATGGTCCGAAAATTGACTTTCATATTCGAGATGCCATTGGAAGAACATGGCAGTGTGGCACAGTGCAACTAGACATGGCACTCCCTGATAAATTTGAACTGGAATACACTGCTGCTGATGGCTCGCGGCAACGTCCTGTGATGATCCATCGCACAATTTATGGTTCTGTGGAACGTTTCTTTGGAATTCTCATTGAGCATTTTATTGGTCGTTTTCCCCTTTGGTTAAGCCCTGTGCCGGTTCGAATTATCACCGTTGCAGACCGACATGAGCCTTTTGCTCGAGAGATTTGTCAGAAAATTAAGAACGCAGGGTTTCAGTGTGAAGTTGATGCTTCAAATGAATCTGTGAGCAAGAAAATCAGGGGTGCTCAGCTTCATCAAGTGAATTACATGTTAACAGTGGGCGATAAGGAAGTGGAAGATCGGATGATCAATTTACGGACTCGAGATGGTGTTGTGAAGGGGGAACTCACCGTGGATGACTTTTTGAGCACTATTGTAAAAGAACGCGATGAACGTAGCCTCAATTCACCCTATGCTGAAGGATAACAAATGAAAGCGATAGCCATTAGCAGCTTTAAAGGGGGCACAGCAAAGACTTCGACTGCACTACATGTTGGCGCTGCGCTTGCAAAATTTCACAAAAAAAATGTTCTGCTTATCGATTTTGATGCCCAAGCTAATTTGACAGCTGGTTTGGGATTTGATCCCGATGAGCATGATAGCTTAGCAGCCGTGCTGCAAGGCAATAAATCGATCGAAGAAGTGATCAAACCGACAGGCATTTCCAAATTAGATCTGGTTCCAGCTGATACGTGGTTAGAACGGATCGAAGTCACTGGAGCACTAGCCTCAGACAGATATTCTCATGAAAGATTGCGAGATATCATAAAGCCCCTACAATATGATCTCGTCATCATTGATACCCCTCCATCGCTCTGCTGGCTGACCGAATCGGCCTTAATTGCTGCAGAACATGCTCTCGTATGTGCAACGCCAGAATTTTATAGCGTCAAAGGATTATCTCGGCTCGCACAATTCATGGAAAGCGTTGGACAGCGCCATCCGCTAAATGTCATTGGAGTTCTCCTTTCCTTTTGGAATCCTCGAGGCAAAAGCAACGAAGCTTTTTTAAATGTCATCGAGTCCACTTTTCCTGAGAAAATGATGAGCGCCAAAGTAAGGCGTGATATTGCCATTTCTGAGGCCTCCATCCACGGAAAACCCGTTTTTGATGTGGATAAAGATAGTCGAGCCGCTGAAGATTATCTGACAGTGACCAAAGAACTGCTGAAACGACTTGTAAAAATGGGGACAAAATGAGCAGCGTAAATGCATTGTTGAATGATCGATTGAAAAAGGGGGCTCAATCTTCAAAAATGGCCAAAATGGCTCTGGAATCAACCAATGGGAATAGAGGCAGTTTTTCAGGCATTTTCACTCCCATTGATTTGAGTGACCAGGAAACTCACTATCTAGAAGCTATTCTTAGGGAATATTCAACCGGAAATCAATCCTTAGACAAGGATTTAAATAGCCTGATGGCAATTACTGCTGAAGTGAAGGCTATAAACAACCAAGCTGCCTTATTGCATGGAGAACGGATAAAAAAAGCTCAGAGGATTTTGACGGAGTATCGCGATGGTGCTTTCACAGCCTGGCTTATAGCAGCGTATGGCAATCGTCAAACCCCTTACAACTTTCTGCAATACTTTGAATTTTGCGAAGCTGTACCGCGTAGTTTGCGTCCTCAGATCGATTTGATGCCTCGACAAGCTGTTTATACGCTTGCGAGTCGCGGTGGAGAAATCGGCAAAAAAATAGAGATTATTGAGAAATATCAGGGTGAAACGAAAACGGAATTGTTGAAGATGATTCGCGTGGCCTTTCCATTACCCAAAAATGATCGAAGGCGCCCAGACGTTGGCCAACATGTGATTCAAGAACTGTCAAGGTTACTAGCTCTTTTAGAAAGTGGTAGAGAGGCTGTGACGAAATCTCAAAAGTCAACAATTTCACGATTGTTAAATGCGTTGCGAGAGACTCTTCATTGAACCCTTTTCCACCACGCAGCAGTTGCAGGGTTTGATAGATTTGGCCCATACACAATAATTGGTGATGACATAGGTGTTAAAGTCTTTTCCAATAGATCTTTTTCGGCTTCTAATTTTTTTGTGTTCTCCTCTTCATAAACAATTGCAAAATTCAGAGCCCCCATTTTTTTTCTTTTAGATTCTATTTCTAATTCCAGTTTTGTGTAGAGTTCGAGCACTTCTTTGAGTTCGATGGAATCTGTAGCGATAGGTGGTGATGAAGAAGATGTTGAAGATGCTGTAGGCGGCAAACTCGACTCACTAGCAGAAGTAGGGAGAGGCGTAAGAGAAAAAGCAACAAACATGCATCGTGTGAGTTCATTTATTTTTGAATTTAAGTGGGAATTTTTCTTTTTCTGATCGTCATACTTCCTGTTTAATAATATTAGCTGACTGTCTATGACTTTGATTTCTTTTTGTAATTGGCCGATAAGAGTTTTCATGTGGCTGGTTTTTTCAGATACATAAGGATCATTTGGCTCAACTGCAATAGGTCGTGAAGGGGAAAGAGGGTCTATGGGAGTAACTGGAGGGGGCATGGAAGTACCAAAAGGGGAACAATAGACGTATTGATTGGGATCAAAAGGTCTAGATAATATTGGTGTAGTCATTGGTATTGCCATAAAAAACCTTTATATTCTTATGTGTTAATGTAATATAAATAAATCAAATCATAATAGATTATGTTATTATTTTATAGCAAATGATTTTATATGAGTTTATACTATTATTGAAATTTGAGGATAAGTATATCCTAGCTTCTGTCGCCGCACTCTCATTGCCATCAAGCTAAGGCGCAAGATCTGAAGAATTTACCACAGAGTTCACAGAGAGAGGAGAGAACGGTAGAGATTACTGAATTTAAGAAAAGTCGAAAAATCGGGCTATCGGTTTAATTTCGTCTGAAATGGTGACAGTTTATTCTATTTGACAGCTTTTACTCCGCCGCCATGACCACCACCGTCTCCTCCTCCATCAGAAGGAGGATCTTTTCTTTTTCCTCCATATATGATACCGTGCAACACATTTGCATCTTCCTCCTTCAAATCACCAGATGATGGTATTAATTTCGAGCGTAAAGATGGATACAATTGCTGTAGATAGGCAATCTGACTTTCTAGACCGGTACTTTTGTTTTTTTCGGTTGCTAAATCAGATCTAAGAATTGCTACTGAAGTTGTAAGAGCTTCCAATTCAGCCATATCTTTTCTTTCTGTTTCTTTTATCGTAATTAGTTCTACAATCTTTTTTCGAGCACTATCATAGTTAGCTTTAAGTGTTGTTAACTCACGGAGTATTTGTTCTTTTTCTGATGATACTGCATTCAGTCTATCGTTGAGGCGCTGATTTTCTTCCGTAAGTGTTTTATTGCCTTCTGTAAGTCTCTTATTTTCGTTTTCCAAAGTTACAACGTGTGTGTAAATCTCGATAAGTTTTTCAGGATTTATGGTAATATTTGCAGTATCAGGAATTACATCTACACGAGGGGGACGAGCTGGTATATGCGGTGGTGGAGCAGGAAGAACTGAGGTATGAACTAATGGTGGGGGTGGTGGGATTGGCAAATATTGAAATTGGCTGTGGCCTGACGAGCTTGAAAAAGACGAACTTGATAAACCTGAAGAACTACTACTCATATAAACATCATAATATATTTGTTTTATTTAATAATTGATTATACAACAATATTAGTTAATAAGAAATGGTTTTTTTAGTTTTTTATAATATTATTAATTACGGTTCAGAAGGATTTGGGGTGAGTGGTATTTTCTGAGGGTATTCTGATTAAAAATACTTGATAATGTAACGCCCAGCACCCAAACGTCTCTCCCTGGCAGAGCCAATCGCAGAAGTGCCCTGTGTTAAGGCCCGGAGGGCAGGCATTTCACAGCCCAGGTCAGAGCGAAGCGAAGGCCTGGGTTAGTCATGGTACACATGGAGTCCTGAAAGGACGACATTTTTGTCATGAACGCACCCGAAAACCTCACCTGTTGCCCAAATACATATTTAATACTCAGACCTGTTCAGGAACCTCCTGGGGCAATGGGCGTGGGCTGGGTTCGTTCATGACTTAAATGTCGTCCTTTCAGGACTCCACGTGTACCATGACT
>Ga0207056_1019_pt1 | contig 38354 bp, 36 predicted proteins | sample Alteio_BWMinCont_58_FD_153289 | JGI IMG/M metagenome (GOLD analysis project Ga0207056, IMG submission 153289) | Enriched cells from forest soil in Barre Woods Harvard Forest LTER site, Petersham, Massachusetts, United States -... | ecosystem: Environmental > Terrestrial > Soil > Temperate forest >... | reverse complement strand
GATAAAAATCACTTCCAACCAAAAGTAGCCTCACACCCAGACAGAGAATCATGCCAATTGGCTTATCGCACTACGTTTATAGAAAAGGCCCCGATGGACAATAGCAGCTAAATCTCTAAGTAATATGATTATCAATGCGATAGGAATCATAATTGTAACGACAAGAGCATCTAAAACAACCCAATGGATTCCGCCTTTGCGATTGACAATGGCCTCATATATTGATTTGCCTATAAGAACAATGCTAATTACTAATAAAACAATGGTAAAGGCTGTGTCCTTTAAGGCTTCCCATCTGCCCGAACATGAACAAAATCTTGCTTTATCATTATCTACCCAACGTATTAAATCTGTATAAGCTTGTTTCAACACGTGATCACATGCCGGCATATGATCATAAAAAATATCACAACCTAATGTCATATAACGCCTATATTTTAAATGTACCGCCCCTACCGGGCTTCTGAAGGAGGAATGTTCTGCTATGCAGTTTTTATGCTCAAAAAATTCATCCTTTAGCCTTCATACTTCATCCTTCAAATTATGGCCCGGTCACTGTACCCACATTATCTGAACCAAAAATAACATCTAGTAATGACGCATCGCCGGTATTATTTACAAATTGATATCCCCATGTCGGGGCTACTGTCGTAGAAATATTCCCATTCAAAATGGCCGTAAATGGAGTCGTTGCTGCTGCATCTTCCTGTATATACACTCCCGCTAAGGCATCTTGCATCGTTGTAGGAACCACAATGTCATTCCCAATAATGTTTGCAATAATGTTGTTTCCATTCGTAGCGGTATTTAAGAAGTAAATAGCTGCTGGAGAATCGCCCCCACCACTTGTCGCCATATTTGTCATGGAATTAAAGTGATTTCCCTCAATCGTAAACTCAAGAGTTCCATCAACATTTGTGGTATTCACAGAAATAGCTCTATCGAAGCCTGAATTTTGGTCAATCCCAGAAAACATGTTCTCCGAGATATTAAATTGCCCTGATAAAGCCCCTGATGATGAAGTGATGTTGATTCCTCGGCTGTTGTCCTGATCGGCACCAAAGAACACATTATTGGAAATTGTCACATCGCTTCCCCTATTAATCAACAAGGCCGAACCGTCTCCATAACTTGTAAGCTGATTATTTTGTATGAGATAATTGTCCCCTTTAGAAATAAGAAGAGCCTTGGTGCCGCTATTTCCTAGCTCATCGCTGAGGTTTAATCCTGAAACGATATTGTTGCCCTTATCAAGAGTTACAGCCGATCCATCAAATGAGAGGGTATTTGTGACAAATGGCAATCCTATTCCTTGTGCTGGTATTGCGATGATCCCTTCTTGGGTGTTGATGAGTTCAACGATCCCTCCTCCAAGCAGCTGTTGGCCTTGTTTGAGCCTAATTCCGGTATTCAACCCAACATCGGTGCTATCTCCAGGCAAGACATAAATCACGTCGTAAGGGTTTGATTGCACTTCTGCCATCATTAAGCTGTCGTATGGAGATTTCACTGTTCCAGAATTTGAGTCAGTGTCTGTATTAGAGTTATCGACAAAGATAAAGCGATAAGGTTTTCCTGTATCTGGATTGATGGCTTTTTTCTTGTAGTGACGATCTGTAACGGCAATAATTTCGCTGCGTTCGACGGGTTGGAAGGCCTCTTCAAGGCAAAGTTTTGTTCCATAACAGCAAGGATCGCAGCCGGGGGCAATTTCTTCACGGCCTCCAAAAGGGAAGTAGAGTCCTAATTTGCCTTGAACGGTGCTTCTGAAGACATTATCGTAGGAACTGCTCACTTCAAGTTTTACCATATTGCAAATGGTAAAAATGACCCGAGCTTTGCCTCCAAAGGCATTTTTTTCTTGTCTTGTGAAATAGTATGGTCCTATTGCGGCATAAAAATCAAAATATTGCATTTTTCTGCCGTGAAATCCGAACTCTGAGTCGGCTCCGAAAAGGGCAAAGTGTCGCTCGCGTGCCAAAATCATCTCTTGTTTGTGGAAATGATAGAATTTGGGTAGCGTAAAAGAGCTTTTGGAGCATCCCACAGGCCAATATGTGTTAAGTCTGAAATCCCAGCAATTCCCTAGTGATTCGAAGCCGACACCGATTTGGTTGTAGTTTAGCTCTTCGGTATCGCGATAGTCGTAGTAGGCATTGATGCCCCAAATTCTGGATCCGATGAAGCGAAGTCCTGCGCCAGCATTAGCAGCGATTCTGCCGTCATTAAAAACATGTCCCCGCATGTCTATAAAAGGGAGATATGACATTTCCAAATAATTCGGAATAACACAGAATCCGGTTAAAGAAGAGTAGCCTTTGTGGTACCCGATGCCGCGTCCTGCGGAGTGTTTTATATCGAAACGAGATAGGGGAGGGGTCAGTTCGACATTATTTTCGATGACAGTGAAATCAGCATATTCTTGCGAGAAAATGGGTAGATGAAGTACAGAGAAGACTGATGCGATTGCAATAAGGGAAAGCCTTGTAATAGGCAAAAACATAGATTTACAGTTGTAATTGGGTTATGATTAAGGAAACTCCTTTATCGGTTATTTTTCAATGTTTTTTTTGCAAATGGATAGCAATGATATCTAAACTTATCCCCGCTACTGCCCTTCTTCTAACGTGTAGTTTCTTTGATTGTGCATACAGTGCACCGACGTCACAATATGAAGGGGTATGTAAACTTTCTGACATTGATAAGTCGTCGAGAAAACACAAAAAGCATTTTCCTGGTCTAGTCAACAATCCCCTGATCACATATCCGATGCGGGCTTTGATGGCCCCATACATTATTCCGATAGATAGTCCTTTAAAGCCGATTCTGGACTCAATATTTTCTGTATCGCGTGCAACACAAAACCGCCAAACATTTGCTGAAGCGGGCTTTGTCATATTATTTTCACAAGAATCGAGCTATATCGTTGTGGCAAAGCATTCTGAGCTGCCCGATTACATTTTTAAAGTTTATCTGGATTCAGAACTTCGAATAAAGAAAAAGAGACCAGGTTGGTTTTGGCTGAAAAGCCGTTGTGAGGGGGCTAAACGGGCTAAGAGATTGATTACGAAGGGAAAAATCAAGCATTTCGTTGTGCCAGACAAATGGATCTATCCTTTGCCTATTGAGCCTATTTCTGAAGGGCCATCTCCACAGCCCATCATTTTAATCGAGCCTGACATGCATCTTGTGAAATATACTGAAACTGTTGAAGCGTGGAAGACAGTGGTCACAACAGATCATTTAGATGAGCTCTACTATTTGTTGAGCAATGGTGCGGGATCTAATTTTCTACCCGCTAATATTCCATATACTAAAGATGGGAAGTTTGCACTCATTGACACTGAATATCCTAAGAGGAAAATCAATCTGCACAAGGTAACGCGCCATTTATCAGATGAAATGCAAGCTTATTGGGAACACTTAATCAAAACCAACGGTAAGGGGTAATTGTAAGGACTTAAGGAGGTAATTGCAAAAGTGCCAATTCATCAGGCCAACGGTATTGGTTTGTACCGGCCCTCCGGGACGGGATGAGTTGGTTGGCGTTTACCCAGGCTTCGCTTACCCCTCCGGGGAGCTTCAGCCTGGGCTATTATGTGAACAGGCCCTCCGGGCTGTATGTGGATGCTTTTGTTTGAAAATCAACTCTTCACACTGCCCGGAGGGCTGTTTACATAATAGTCCAGGCTGAAGCTCCCCGGAGGGGTCAGCGAAGCCTGGGTAAATGTGAACAGGCCCTCGGGGCTGTATGTGGATGCTTTTGTTTGAAAATCAATTCTTCACACTGCCCGGAGGGCTGTTTACATAATAGCCCAGGCTGAAGCTCCCCGGAGGGGTCAGCGAAGCCTGGGTTAACGCCAACCAGCTCATCCCGTCCCGGAGGGCCGGCGCAAATCAATACAGTTGGCCTGATGATTACGGACTTCTGCAATTTACTCCTTATGTCCTTTAGGTCCTTTACGTCCTTAGGGTAAGGTGCAATTTCATGTTTAAGCTTTTAATGATGTTTTGTGCTCTGACAATCCTGTTTGGGTGTGGGCCGAACAAATATCTGCCTGATGAAAATCCTCCAGAAACACCGTCATTCTATGTCCCCGAGAGGATTCGCGTAGCACTCGTTTTGGGCAGCGGGGGTGTGCGCGGAATGGCTCATGTGGGTGTCATTGAGGAACTGGAAGCTGCTGGGATTCCGATCGACCTCATTGTTGGATGCAGTGCAGGAAGCATTGTAGGTGCACTGTATGCCGATAATCCTAGTGCCGAAGCAATTAAATGTGCTGTTTGGAAACTTAGGACGAATTCGCTCCTCGACATTAACCTGTGGACATGCCGCTATGGGTTGTCTAAAGAGAACTCGATGCATCAGGTGTTGGATGATCATTTATGCGCTGAAACGTTCGACCAACTGAGAATTCCTCTGGTAGTTGTTGCAGCCGACCTCCATTCTGGAGAACTTGTCCCAATGGGCTCTGGGGATCTCGTCCAATCTATCCAAGCTTCATGCTCTTTGCCATTTGTATTTGTTCCCTGCAAGTATATGGGAAGGGTTCTTGTCGATGGGGGTGTCATAAATCCCGTTCCTGTAAAAGTGGCTCGAGACTTGGGTGCTGAGATTATTATCGCAGTGGATCTTTGTGAACTGTTAGATCAAACGGTTCCCTCTAATCTGATTGAAATACTTACACGAAGTGCTGAGATTGCCTTTATGTGGCAAAATGAAACATGTACGAAACATTCTGATGTGATAGTAAGGCCAAAGACATGTGGTTGTGGGACGTTTAGCGAAGATAGAAAGGCTGAATTGTATTGGGCTGGCAAGCGTGCTGCAAAAGAGATGATTCCCCGAATCAAGGGGTTGTTAAAGGCGCAGGCATGTGACAATTATGAGTTAAAACAATGGCGTTGGGTGACACCTAATTGCTATTCACCTCAGATTTGTCATAGCAGCGATTAAAGCCATAACATTAATATTTCTCGGTTCTTTCCCTCCCCTTCCTCTCTCTACCTTCTGTGATCTCTGTGGTAAAATTTCTTTCGAAGGTTCTGCACACCTTAATTTCTTTGCGGCTTAGCGTCTTTGCGCCTTTGCGTTGATTTTTTTGACAAGCCCGGGAAATATTAAGGTGATGTGTTAGCGATTGGTGGTATTAACTCCAGTACCCTTTTGCAGATCTCCTTGCCGGCAGGAAAGGTCACGTGCTCCGCTGCCTCAACCAAGGGCACCCACTTCGCATCCTTTATCTCCTCTTTCTGAAGGCGAAGCTCCCCAGCAACCTCAGCTAAAAAATAGATCACCTGCTTATCTATTCGCTTCCCCTGATGAAAAAATGAATAGCTTTCTGTGAATATTTCGTCTGATAAAAACCTATTAACTGTGAGTCCTGTTTCTTCATAGAGCTCCCTGATGGCGGCATCTTTAGGCTCTTCTTCCTGTTCCAGATGCCCTTTGGGGAATCCCCAGTGCCTTGCATAAAGCTGCACGAGAAGAACCAGCCAGGTGCCGTTTTCATTCCGCAAAGGGATGATCCCGCAGGAAAGTACTTTCATTTATACCAATCTCTAGTTACTTACCCGTTAAATGCTTTGAGGAGAATGGATGCATTGTGCCCTCCGAATCCAAAAGAATTCGACATGGCAATATTGATATGATGTTTTTCAGCTTTTGTAGGAAGGTGGAACTCGATACCGGGTTCAGGATCTTCCAGATTAATTGTGGGATGCACAAACCCTGTAAGAATGGCTTTTAGGGTTGCCACGGCTTCGAGGCCACCTGAGGCACCAAGAGAGTGACCAATCATCGATTTAGTTGAGTTCATTAGGATCTTGTGTCTATCTTTGACAAACACTTTTTTGATCGCATTGACTTCTGCCATATCCCCTACAGGGGTTGAGGTGGCATGAGCGTTAATATAATTAACATCGCTTACGGGAATTCCTGCGTCATTTAATGCGTGATGGATGCATTGGGCAACCCCTTCGCCATCTTGACGAGGTTCTGTGATGTGGTGGGCGTCACAGGAAAGGCCGCCACCGAGGTATTCTGCAAGAATAGGAGCCCCTCGTGCGAGGGCATGTTCAAGAGACTCGAGTACGAGTACACCTGCGCCTTCGCCCATGACAAATCCATCGCGATTTTTATCCCATGGCCGGGAAGCTTTTGTAGGGGCATCATTGCGTTGAGATAGGGCTTTGACAGCAGAGAAGCCGGCCAGTCCCATTGGAATAATTGGGGCCTCTGCGCCCCCGCAAATCATCAGATCGACATCGCCATTGCGGATGTGGTTTGCAGCAGAAATGATGGCAAAGTTGGAAGTAGCACAAGCCGTTGAAATAGAGTAGTTGGGTCCCATGAAACCGACTTCCATGGCTAGGAATGCGCCTGGCATGTTTGTGAGGATATAGGGGATGAAGAATGGGCTTACGCGGCGGTGTCCTTTTTCATGAAAAGTCTGAACCCCATCGACGAACATGCCCATGCCGCCCATGCCGGAGCCGATGAGGATGCCGCATCGTTCTTTATTGAGCTTTGAGAGGGCGGTTTCATCGAGCTTAGCATGTTTTAGGGCCTCTTTTCCACCGGCAACAGCATAAGCGATGCAGGGGTCAACGCGGCGGGCTTGTTTTTTATCTAGGTAGAGTTCGGGATTAAATCCGCGAATAATGCCTCCGAAACGGGTGGGGAGTTCCTCGCAAGGGAATTCGGTAATGGTGGAGATTCCGCTTTCGCCGGCTAGAAGTTTGGAATAGAATGTGTCTACATCAGTGCCAAAGCAAGAGACGACGCCCATGCCGGTAACGACGATTCGTTTTTTTGCCATTTTTTCCTCCCCTGCTATTATAAGTTTGTATGGGACATATTTTTCGTGCCCGTGTAAAGGACAAAGGACGTAAGGGACATAAAGGACGTAAAGGACAAAGGACGTAAGGGACGTAAAGGACAAGGCAATTGTCCTTTACGTCCCTTTGTCCTTTAGGTCCTTTATGTCCCTTAGGTCCTTTGTCCTTTACACGGGCACGAAGAATATGTCCCACACAAACTTATTGCTCTTTAGAAAGTTTTTCTTTTCTTTCGGTGTTAATTTTCACATCGATGATATCAGCTTCATGCCAGAGCTCTTCTAGGGCATATTTCTCGCGCAGTTCCGGGATAAACAAATGAACGACAACTTCCCCATAGTCGATGACGATCCATTCGCCAGACTGTTCCCCTTCCACATAAAGAGGCATTTGTCCGAGTTTTTGCGAAGTCTCTTTTATTGTCATACAAAGTGCTTTTAGATGCCGGTCGATATTTCCTTCAGCAATGATGACATAGTCGGCCAGAGTTGAAATATCGCGCACATCTAATGCAAGAATATTGAATCCCTTTTTATCATAGATACTTTGCGAGATTGCATCTAAGGTAGCCGATATTTCCGTATTTATTGTTTGTTTTTTCAAAATTCACAGCCTCATAGTTACGCCTAAAGAGAAACATTTTACACGGCTTTCAATATGAAGTCAACGATTGAGGTTGTGAAAAATTTTTAATGAATTGTGCCGGCCCTCCGGGACGGTGGTGTTATTGGATGGCGCTTCCCAGGCTTCGCTTACCCCTCCGGGGAGCTTCAGCCTGGGCTATTACGTAAACAGGCCCTCCGGGCTGTGGTGAAAGCGTGATTTTCAAACATAGAGTTGAATGTAAATGTCTTCCACATACAGCCCGGAGGGCCTGTTTACGTAATAGCCCAGGCTGAAGCTCCCCGGAGGGGTAAGCGAAGCCTAGGATAGCGTCAACCAATGATTCCGTCCCGGAGGGCCGGAACAAACGAATTAACGATTATTACACAGCCTCATATAGGTGCTTGTCTCTGATATAAGATAAAACTTTGGATGGTACGAGGTGGCCGCAGTAGAGGCCTGCCGCAATTCGACTGCGAATTTGAGTGCTTGAAATATCAAATAAGGGGACTTCTGTTATGCCTGCAGATAGGGCGGTGCGAATAGAAGGTAATAATGAATTTTCCAAAAGCAGTTGATTTGTAGAACGAGTCCCAACATAAATAGGAACTAGACGAGCGATCTCTTCAGGTTCTTTCCATTTGGCAAAATGGGCAGCGGCATCTGCACCTAAAATGAGGCTATAGCGGTTGGGAAAAGGTTTGCCTTGCTCTGCGTGGATGAGGGTGCGCAACGTATCAACGGTATATGAGATGCCCTGGCGTTCGATTTCTGCGGTGAGAATTTGGCATTGAGGGATGTCTAAGAGGGCTAATTTTAACATTTCTAAGCGGTGATTTAGATTGGGTATGTCAGACCCAGATTTGAAGGGATTTACATATGCGGGACAGAAGCAGATTTGGTCTAATTTTCTTGCTTCGCATATGGCTAGAGCAAGGTTGATGTGTCCCAAGTGGATTGGATCAAACGATCCTCCATAAACACCGATTTCCATATAATAACATCCCTTTAAACAACATCCCTTCCACGAATCTGCGGAAAACAATTTCTAAGAATAAAAGTAACAGGATATGCAGGATCGCAAGCGGCAGGATAGGAAGGATAGCAAGCATCCTCTTGATATACAAAGAATTTCCAATGGATCTATGGCCTCCCGGCCATAGATCCATTGGAAATTCTTTTGAAATACAAGAGGATGCTTGCTATCCTGCCGCTTGCGATCCTGCATATCCTGTTACTTTTCTTCTTCGACGTGGGTTTCTTTAGCTTGATGCATATCCTGTTACTTTTTTTCTAGCAGTTGTCTTTCTTAAAATCACTGTAAGACAGTCCAGTTGTTGTGCTTGCAAATCTTGCGCAGAGCACGGCTAGGGTTCACGGCAACCGGTTGACCTGCTACGCTAAGAAAAGAACAATCTTCATGGCTGTCCGAATAAACAATAATCTGTTGTTTTGAAATTTTCAATTGTTCTGCTAAATGAATCACGTAATCAGCTTTATCATCGCTCAGCATAAATTGTGAAATGCCGGAAAAGGATCCATTTTCAACCTGATATCGAGTCGCCGCCCATGCATTTACATTTAGTCGTTTTGCAAAGGGTTCTACAATAAAGGAGGGGGAACTGGATAAGATAACGGTGTGATGTCCGGCTTGTTGTGACTCTTTCAGTCGTTGGAGTGCGGGTTGATAGAGAATCGAATCAAAATGCTCTTCAACAAATTCACAGGCCCTTTCTTGAATGAGACTGCTGTTTTTTCCTAAGAAAAATTTTTGAAATATGGCGTTCTGCATTTCTGGAATTGTGAGGACGCCTGTTTTATAAAAAAAGTAATTCCCAACCAATTGAACCATGGTAAAGAAGGGAATCTGTCTGTGTTTATAGAGATGTTTTCCAAATTGGAAGCTTGAGTTCCCTTTGACTAGCGTGTTGTCTAAATCAAATGCAGCCAGTGCGATACAAGACATCACTTGCCAGTAAGCTGTGCGATTTTCTCTCGAATTTCTTCTATGCCACTATTGATTTTTTCGAGACGTTCTTTCTCTTCTTTAAGCTGTGCATTATATTCCATTGCACGTCCAAAATCCAATCCGGAGACACCTGAAGCACGGCGCAGTGACTCGATTTGATCCTTAATTTCTTGGCGACGTTCTTTTCTTTGTTGCAGGAGCTGTTTTAATTGACCCAATGCATGTCTGTCACCCTCAGGCAAGCTGAGTAGCGCTTGTTCTTTCTTTTCGGCAATGACATCGCGGAGAGATTTTAGGGAGCGTTCTAGTTCAGCTTTTTCATGATTTGGCATTGGTGCGGAGGCAATTTTTTCTAGTAGCGCATCGCGATCAGCTAAAAGTTTTTCCAAATCCCATTTTCCAACATCTTGGATAAAAGCCTGAACCTCATGCTTTAGGTCGATTAGGCGTTGTTGTTTTTGGCGTACCCGTTCTTGCTCGTGATCCTGGCGCGTTTTTTCTTCATTTTTAATTTCGTCGAGGATGGGTACACGAATTTCTTCTAGGCGGTCCTTCAAAATTTTCACTTCATCGCGGCCGAGCTCAACATCGCGCATTTGTTTGGAAATTGCATTCAACCGTTGGATAGCATCGGCTGAGTTGAGTTGTCCACTTCCTTTTTCACTAGCAATAGCGTCGAGTTTTTGGAGTAACTCATCTTTATTCTGTTGAAAGGCGTTTTTTTGTTGAGCCCGTTCCTTCTTCCGTTCTTTGTCGAATTCTTTTATTTTATCCCAGCATTCACTCAATCTCATGCGGGTCTGTGCAAAGACAGGAGAACTAAGAGTCAGCAGTTTAGCCGTATTTTGCAGCAATTTTATTTCTTCTCGAAGGACGAAGCATGGGGCTGAGGGGACGGGGCGATTAAAATTGGCATTAATGAAAGCTTCGACGTCATCATTAAACTGGCTACTGATGTCTTGAATGAGCTGTTTCCGTTTTGGAAATACTTGGTCGCCGGCGTGTGAAAGCCTTTGGAAAAATTGATTTTTTTTCCGAACGCGCATTTCAGTGCGGATGAGTTCCTTTCGGAGGCTATTGATGCGCGAGGCATATGTATTGAGGAGATCCAGTTGGTGCTGATTGTTTTTGTAGAACGGTAAATTTTTTGCAAGAGCTTCAGATTTAAATGAATATTGCTCTAAGGAAGCTTCCGAGGAGGCTTCTGAAGGATCTTTGGGCTTCTCAAATTTGATCAAATCGGCTTCTAGGGCTTTGACAGCAATATCGATTTGCTCCGAAGCAAAGGCACTTTGCTCATCAAATTGTTCTTTGAGGCGGCGAGCTTCTTTAGAAAGTTCGCTATATTTTATCCATAATGCTGCTCTGACGGTAGGGGAAATCTGTTCTTTAAACAATCTTATGGATATGTCGCGTGCTTGCCAGAAATCTTTAAAGTGGGGAGGGGAATTTTGAGTAAGAATTTGCTCCAAGAATAGGATGGAGCGTTCCAACCTCTCTTCTGGGGTAGCGAGAGCTTCAATCTCTTTTGCAAAAGCCTCTACAGCTGGTGTAAGAATGATTTTTGTTTCTTTTTCACTTGAAGCATCTTCAAGAGGCTCCGCTATATTTTTAACATCGGAATTTTCAATTTCAGGGACACTGTCGAAGGGATTTTCGAGTATGCCATTTTGTGAATGTTGACTGTTCTCTTCTGATGAATGGAGATTCTCTTGTTGACTCATAGCCTATATCTTGTTTTGTTTAAAGTGATCATAATTGATTCGCATATTTTAGTAAAGGGACATAAGATCCTGGCAGCTATTCCCGCTAAAACATTTCTGTAAGATTTTTACCACAGAGATCACAGAGAGAAGGAGAGAGGTATGGAGAAGGAAGAGGATATTTTCACACTTCTCCATATTTCTCTTCTTCTCTCTGTGATCTCTGTGGTAAAAATCTTACAGAAATGTTTTAGCGCAAATTGTTGAGATCTTGGTAAATGATATCCTGTGCTAGGTCATCATCGTGCAGATCGAGATCCAGCCAGCGGAACAGATGTTCGCGGCGAAACCAGGTCAGCTGTCTCTTAGCATAATTGCGAGAGGCTCGTTTAAAAGCCTCTACAAACTGGTGGTAGTCGGATTCAGTTTGTGCTGTCGCGAGATAATTTAATGCTTGCCGGTATCCTATTGCTTGAGCGGTGGAAGGGTTTTCTCTAATCCCCTCTTTTTCCAATTGTCTGACCTCATCAATCAGCCCTTCCTGAAGCATTCTTTCACACCGTTTATCAATTCGCCGATAAAGATGATCGCGCTCACGGGTCAGGAACCAGCAGTGGAAATTGTAAGAAAGGGGCTTGACTTTGCTTTTCCAGGCCAGTTTACTTACTTTTTTTCCTGTCAATTCAATAATTTCAAGAGCTCGTATGATTTTTTGTTTATCAGATTTTGTCACTGTGCTGGCATATTCGGGATCAAATTGTCTAAGTTGCTCATAAAGGTTCTCGGAGCCTCGTTTTTCCATCTCGCCTTCTATTTTTTTTCGTATTTCAGGCACAGATGGAGGCCCGACAGGGGGACCAAAAATAAGAGAATGGAGGTAGAAGCCAGAGCCTCCGACAACAATGGGAACATTATTTCTGCTGAGAATGGCTTGACAAGCCTGCCGAGCTTCGTAATAGAAATCGACCACATTGAAGTTTTCAGAGATGTCTTTAATATCGATGAGATGATGAGGGACTTTCAAACGCTCTTCTTGAGTGGGTTTGGCGGTTCCGATGTCCATTCCCCGATAGACCTGCATTGAGTCAGCGGAGACGATTTCACCGCCGATTTTTTCAGCCAATGCCAAGGCAAAAGCGCTTTTTCCGCAGCCTGTGGGGCCTGCGATGACGATCACTTGTTTTTTGGGATGTTGTAGGTTAAAAGTAATTTGCTTTTGGGCTTCTAGGGCTAGGCCAAAGTAAAGACGTTCAACTTTCTGCTTTTCGAGCGTTGTTCCACACACAATTTATTGCCCTTTCTTAGAACTGGCGCACAGCGTCCTCTTCAGACTTTGTAATTTCCAATACGTGATCGAAACCACAAATTTTCATGATTTCGGTAACTTCGCTATTCAGACCGCAGACAATAAACTTTCCACCAGAGGTTTTCACCTGTTTTTTTATGGAGAGTAGCATCCGCAATCCAGCGCTATTGATATAACTTGTATCGCTTAGATTAAATAAGATTTTAGTAAGGCCTTGATTAGTGTAGTCGATGGCCTTTTTTTCAATCGTCATAGAGAGATTTGCATCCAGCTTGCCTTTGATGCGTATGATGACAACATCTCCTTTGGTCACTTCTGTGATTCCCAAAGAATTTTCTGTTTTTTCCATAACTATATCCTCTTATATTTATGTTAAATCCCAGCAACTCAAAATGCAAGGCGAAAAAAAGGAATCGAGTTTTTCTTGTGATTTATCCTAAGATAAGGCAGACTTAAACATACCATTAAATATTATTCCAAAAGAGGGAGTTGCGGAACTAGAACAGAACTGATTTCTGAGCGATTTTTTCGATATATGCCATTTTTCGTAAACCCACATACTCCTGAGAGTAGGGGGTTTATGAAAAGTGGCATAGATCGGAAAAAGCGCCAGAAATCAGTAGTTATAGTTTTGCAACTCCCTCTGCACCTATAAATCATCAATCTCAGGATAGCTATGCAAGAAGCTCTCACGACAATATTAGAACTTCAAGAACCCGATATGCAAATGCTGCAACTCCTTCGGCTCAAAAAGGGACGTAAAATTGAGTTAGAAACAATTCATTCCGTTGAGGGCGCGTTAAGGGACCAAGTTGAGTCGAAAGAAAAAGAAGTCATCGAACTCAAAAAAAATATTCGCCTAGCTGAAGGGGAACTCAATGAGATCTCTGCCAAGTTCAAAAAATTGGAAGCCCAGCAGCATGCGATCAAAAAAGTCGATGAGTTTAATGCCTTAAACCATGAAATGTCTCAAGTGGAAAGGGAAAGAACGGCAAAAGAACAACGCCTGAGTGAAGCATACGACAAATTAGCTGGAGAAGAAGAGCTATATAAAACCCTGCTAGAAAGCCTCGATTCAACAGTAAACAATAACAAGGCTATCGAAACAGAGATCTTGGAAAGCATCGCACGCATCAACGAAGAAGGACGCGGTTTAAAGGCTCAGCGCGACGAACTTGCCAAACAGGCAGATCCCAACATTTTGGGAATTTATGAACGTCTCCTCAGAAATAAACGAGATCGCGTGGTAGTTCCCATAGAAAACCGATGCTGCAGTGGGTGCCACATTATGTTGACAGCACAAGATGAAAACATAGTGCGCAAAGGGGAATTGCTAGTTTTTTGTGAACATTGCTCCCGCATTTTATTCTGGCAAGAGAGCGAAGCGCTTGAGGGCTCGACAGTTGCGACAAAACAACGCCGCCGCAGAACGAAAGCATCACAGACATAAAAAACATTAAATTAAACGCAAAGCAAAAAGACCCGAAGCCGGAAAGAAGAACAGAAAAGGAAAGAAGTAACAGGATATGTAGGATCAGGCAGGATATGAAGGATAGTAAGCATCCTCTTGAAATGCAAAAAATTCCTAATGAGAAGCAAACGCCTTCGGCGTTTGCTTCTCATTAAAATATCTTTTGCTTTTCAAGAGGATGCTTACTATCCTTCATATCCTGCCTGATCCTACATTTCCTGTTACTTCTTTTCTTTTCTTCTTTACGGCTTCGTGTCTTTGCGTTTAATTTTTTGTTTGCATTCTTTACATCTGGGGAGACAAGCAATCGCTGTCGCTGTGCAAACGGTGAGAGAGGAAAGTCCGGACTTTGCAAGAAAGGATACCAGTGAAATACTGGGGGCCGTAAGGCTACGGAAAGTGTAACAGAAAGCAAACCGCTGTTAGGCGAAAGTTTAACAGACAGGATGAAACGTCATGCTTTAGGAGCGTGACCCCACTTGGGGAGACCCAAGGGGCGACAAACCCTATCCAAAGCAAGACCGAGGCGGGGCAATACAGTTTTCTGCTGTGCCTCCTAGAGGTCGCTTGAAGGCCTTGGTGACAAGGCTTCTAGATGAATGATTGTTCACTGCGGCGCAAGTCGTGGTCGACAGAATCCGGCTTATCGTCTCCCCAGACGTAAAGAATGCAACTACTTTCCAAAAAAATAGACGCAGGCGCAAAGACCCGAAGCCGCAAAGTAGAAAAGAAAAAAAAAGAAGTAACAGGATATGTAAGATCAGGCAGGATATGAAGGATAGCGTTTATCCCCTTGAAATGTTCCCTCTGCGTCTCCCCGTCTCTGCGTCTCTGCGTTAATCATTACAACAATTTTAACGCAGAGACGCAGAGGGAACATTTCAAGGGGATGCTCGCTATCCTTCATATCCTGCCTGATCCTACATATCCTGTTACTTCTTTTCTTTCATACCCTGTTACTTCTTTTTTTTTTCTTTTCTTCTTTGCGGCTTCGGGTCTTTGCACCTTTGCGTTTAATTTTTTGGATAATCGGGTTTACATCCATGTTCCCGTTCGAGTTCGAGTTCGGCTTGGGTTTTGCGCAAGTAAAGAAGCTCCAACGAACTATCTCTTGAAAATTGTCCCTTTTCAAACTTTAGGATTGCCCGTTTTGCAAAATGGATAGGATCGGGACTAAGTTCTTGCCACGCCCAATGGATTTCTTTCCACAACGCCTTAAGTCTCAGTGCATTAGGTGTTATTATTTGCTTAACATCTTCGAGAATCGGCATCGCATCTGTTATAGAAAGAATTTGGGGTTCTGACAAATAAGTTATTTGGTCGGAATCTTTCTTTCCTTTAATCAAATAGATCCCCCCAATTTTTGCATCGATCATTGTTGCAAAAAGACCATTTTGAAGAGGCATAAACGTTTCTAGTGAACATACACCTACTAAGGGAACGGCAGCTGCATACGATAGGCTCTTTGCAACGATAGCTCCAACGCGAATTCCAGTATACGAACCAGGACCCACCCCGACGCCGATGAATGTGAATTCCGTTAACTGCTTACCAACGGCTTTTAATCCTTCGTCGATTGTAGCGAGTAACATTTTTGAGTTTTGATAACCGAAGGGAAGACTGCGATGAAAAAGAATATTGAGTCCATCGAGAATGGCGACGAGACCCCGTTCTGTGCTTGTTTCGATTAAAAGTATTAACATATTAAAGTAATGCGCTTGGGGACGATGAGAGATTCTAAAGTTTTAATGAAATAGTTATCCGTCATGCCTGCAATATAGTCGATGACCATTTGCACATTTGTGGTCTGAGAAAGATAAGCTTCAGATTTATCGTGAGCAAAGTTTTTCCAAATGTAACTCTGTTTTTTTTTGTGTGTGAGCTCATCCAAAAGGTACTCGAATAAAATTCTGTATCCCTTCTTAATCTTCGCTGACTCCACTTTTAATTTATGATGAGTATAGATCTTTTCGAAATTGAAACGGCGTAAAACACCCATTGCTTTGTATATCTCTTCAGAAAAAGCGATGTAGTCCCGTCCATAGCTGGATTGGATTATGTCCTGTGCGACAACAGTTAAAAGTTGCCTATTAGAATTTCCCAGTATCGTTTGAGGAATTTCCTCTCGAGAAATAATTTTCAGCTGGATTGCATCTTCGATATCTTTACCAATATAGCTGGCCGTATCGCAAAGCTTGACAAGGCATCCTTCCAAAGTCCCTGGCCAAATATTTTGATCTGGATTCTTTTGTTTTTCTTTACAATCGTTAAAATGATCCTGCCACGTTTTACCCAAACGGGGAACATATTGAGTTCCGCACATCCCCCCATCATGACACAGAAACCCATCATATACAGCCAGACCAAGGTTTAGGGGTTCTATTACGGTAAATAAGCGACACGATTGCAGCGGGTGAGCAAATGGACCATTCCGGTATTCTTCCGAAAGCTGAGATAAATACCCTTCTCCTTCATGTCCGAAGGGAGGATGTCCCACATCGTGGCCTAGAGCGATCGCTTCGATTAAGTCAGTGTTCAGCGATAAAATTTCTCCGATGCCACGCGCGAAGCTGCTTACCAGCTGCACGTGGAGGCCACGATGAGTAATATGATCGTTATCAACTAAATAAACCACTTGTGTTTTATCGGAGTAGCGTGCGTAGGCTTTGGAGTGGACAATACGGTCGACATCTCGTTTGTAGGGCAATCGATGATCATCTTCCTTATCTTTGTAACGACTGTGGTCTTTTGACAGGGCAGCTTTGGGATGAAGAATTTCTTCTTCCCGACGCTGGATGATGTCGCGATATTGGATAAGTGCTTCAGTAGCAATAGAATGTTCCATACTGGGTATTTTAGCAAACAATTGTCTATCACTCAAGCCTTTGTTTTCGTGCCGGCGCATCAACCGAATGCAAAAATTTTTCGTTCTCATGCCCGTGTGAAGGAAGGGACAAGGGACCTAAAGGATATAAGGGACATAAAGGACAAAGGACGTAAAGGACTTAATGCATAGCTTGCTCTGTCCTTTAGGTCCTTTGTCCTTTATGTCCCTTATGTCCTTTAGGTCCCTTGTCCCTTCCTTCACACGGGCACGAAAACAAACATAATTATCCTTGAAGTTTATGGGCAAAAACGCTATTCTGGCCGATACAGTTTAATGAAGAAGGAGAATGTGAATGAAAAAAAATACCCACCCAAAATATCAGAAAGTTCTTTTTGTTGATTCAGCGACCGGAAAAAAATTCGTTTGCGGGAGTACATTGCAACCTAAGGCCGTTGAAAAACATGAAGGGGTTGAATATCCCGTTTTTCATCTTCCTATTTCTAGCTATTCCCACCCTTATTTCACCGGTAGCAATCAGCTTGTGGATGCCGCAGGACGCGTTGAGAAGTTCAAGAAGAGATATGCGCCTAAAGAACCAGTAGCACCAAAACCAGAAGAAGAAGCTCCAGCTCCTGTTGCGCCAAAAGCTAAAAGAGCAAAGAAAAGCTAAGCTAATGTAGTAATTTTACCATAGAGAGGCGTGAAAAGATAGATAATGGTTTGCGCCGGCCCTCCGGGACGGGATGTGTTGGCTGGCAATTACCCAGGCTTCGCTTACCCCTCCGGGGAGCTTCAGCCTGGGCTATTACATGAACAGGCCCTCCGGGCTGTATGCGTGAGCTTTTGTTTGAAAATCACCTTTTCACACCGCCCGGAGGGCTGTTTACGTAATAGCCCAGGCTGAAGCTCCCCGGAGGGGTAAGCGAAGCCTGGGTAACTGCCAACCAACACATCCCGTCCCGGAGGGCCGGCACAGCCCTCTTATGGTAAAAAATTCTTTTGCGTTATTATTATGCTTGAAAAAAAAATTCGAAAAATTCTTGATCGGTTTGCTGAAGTAGAATCGATGTTGGGTAATCCTGACCTCCTTCAAGATCAGAAACAATACAAAGCTATCACGCAAGAACACTCCTATCTCACGGATGTAAAAAACAACTACGAAGAGACAATTCAAAAACAAAAACAGCTCCAAGAAAATCAAGAACTGCTCAAAATAGAAAAAGATCCCGCATTTGTCGAATTCCTACAGGAAGAGATCGCACAGCTCCAGCAACGACTGGAAGTGTTAAAGAAGAAGCTTGAGGACCTCTTAATTCCTCCCGATCCCACTGATCATCTAAACATTATCCTCGAAATACGAGCAGGAACAGGCGGCGACGAAGCCAATTTATTTGTTGGAGACTGCGTGAGGATGTACAAGCTTTTTGCCGATGCCAACGGCTGGAACTATGAACTTCTCTCTTGCACCCCATCAGAAATCGGTGGCTTTAAAGAATACATCATGTCCATTTCCGGCCATAATGTTTACAGAATCATGCGCTATGAAGGGGGTACACACCGCGTTCAAAGGGTGCCTGCAACAGAGGCTCAAGGGCGTGTTCACACCTCTGCGGTGACTGTCGCAATCCTTCCAGAACCTGCCGAAGAGGAAGAAGAAATTGTAATCGATGAAAAAGATCTTAGAATCGATACATTTCGATCCTCAGGCGCAGGAGGACAACACGTCAATACAACAGATAGCGCCGTACGCATTACACATATGCCTTCGGGCATTGTAGCGCACTGCCAGCAGGAAAGAAGTCAGCACAAAAACAAAGAAAAAGCGATGAGATGGCTAAAGGCAGAGTTAGCCGAGCGTGAAAGACAGAAAAAGCAAGAGGCGATGGCAAGTGCACGCTCAAGCCAAGTGGGTTCTGGAGATCGATCTGAGCGCATTCGGACATACAATTTTCCACAGAATAGGCTGACAGATCATCGGATAAATCTTACAAAGTATAACCTCGACCAGATTATGAATGGGGATCTAGAAGAGGTTACCGGGTCATTAGTGGCGCATTTCCGGCAGGAGCAACTCGAGGCGTAGTGTGTTTTCGAGCATTTTTTCGTGAACGCGCCCGAGCCCGAACGTCCATTGTCCGAACCCGATCATTCCAAAATTCGGGTGCGGAAATAGGGTTCATGATAGAGATCGGGCAACGGGCGCGGGCTCGGGCGCGTTCACGAAATATGCCTGCGAGGCGTCTATTATTGCCAGGCGGCGAGGATGCCACCACCGATCAATAAGTAGACTAAGTAGAAACCCGCATCAATCAGGTATGCTTTTAAAGGCTTTTTAGCCCAAAGAACACCAGAAAAATGGGATGTTGCAATGAAACCAAGCCAGATGAGGAAACCGACTTTGAGTCCATCCCAAACAGTATCGGATAACGTACTAACAAACAGAGCCAATACCCAGGTAGTTACCAATGCAACGACGATGGCGCCTAAATAGTCTTTTACGCTTGGATGGCACTCCTCCTCTTTCCACCCCATCGCATCCATCCAGAGTTTTCCTAAAACAAACGGGGAATACCAAAGCATTCCTAAGGCAATGTTTATGACTGCAACTACAAGTACAGCCGCGATATTGATTTCATCAAAATACATATTTGTTGCTCCAAGGTTAAATTAGGGATAGCGTTAGATTTAACAGAATATTTTTTTTTTTGCAAAGTCAAGATTATGAAAACTCACGCAGAAATTTTAAAACTATCAACAGAATATTTAGCAAAACACAGAATCTCATCCCCTCGACGGGAAGCTGAGGAACTGTTATGCGATGCTCTTGGCATTGAACGGATTGCCCTTTATACGCAATTCGATCGACCATTAGCAGAAAAGGAATTGCAAACTTGCCGCGACCGGCTAGCTCGACGCATTAAAGGGGAGCCGCGTCAATATATTCATGGAGAAGTCGAATTTTATGGCTGCCGCATTAAAGTGACACCTGCCGTATTGATCCCTCGGCAGGAGACTGAGATTCTTGTAGATAAAGTGTATAAGGAACTCTCAACAAAAGTCCTTGAGGATAGCCTGGCGGGTAGCAGTGCCTTAGTCGATCTCTGCTGCGGTTCTGGCTGCATTGGAATCGCCCTAAAGAAGAAATTCCCTTCATTAAAGGTGATCCTTTCAGATATATCAGCAGAAGCCCTTGCTGTTGCGAAGGAAAATGCAGCGCTTAACGAGGTATCGGTCGAATTTTTACAAGGAGATCTGTGCAAGCCATTAGAAGGATGCAAGGCTCAATTTGTCATATGCAATCCTCCCTACATATCTGAAGGGGAATTTATGCAGCTCGATCGAGAAGTGCGCGATTTCGAACCCCGCACAGCTCTCGTTGGTGGCAAATCTGGGCTTGAATTTTATGAACGCCTTTCCAAGGAATTGTTAGGGATTATGGCGCCAGGTGGCAAAGTTTGGTTTGAAATTGGGATGGGACAGGGCGGAGCAATTAAAGAATTATTTGAGATATCAGGGTGGAAGAATTGCAAAGTGGAACACGATTGGGGTAACCGGGATAGATTTTTCCTTGCTGCCCTTTCGTGAACGCGCCCGAGCCCGCGCCCGTTACCCGAATTAATACATATTTCAGACTCAGACCTATTCAAGAAAAGATCGGGCAACGGGCGCGGGCTCGGGCGCGTTCACGAAGGGGGGGGGCGGGCGCGGGCTGATGAACATATCCTGTTACTTTTCTCTTTTTCCCTTGAAATTGAATGAATTGTTTAGTATCCTCTTCCTTTGTAGAAAAGTCTCTCAACATTCTATTTTTACTAATCGTTTATGCTTGGTGCTTTGACAGATAAAATGCGCGGACTTTTTTCTCAGCTTGCTGGAAAAAAGAAACTGACTGAGGCAAACATCACTGACGCTGTCAGTGATGTTAGAGTTGCCTTGCTCGAAGCTGACGTCAATTATTCTGTCGTCAAAACACTCGTGAAACGCATTAAAGATAAGGCCCTAGGCGATGTCGTCATCAACTCAGTCACGCCAGGTCAACAGTTTATAAAAGTTGTCCATGATGAATTAGTCGAACTAATGGGTCACAATGAAGCCCTCCTAGATCTGACAAAGAAACCCACTGTCATCATGATGTGCGGCTTGCAAGGCTCCGGTAAAACGACCCACACTGCAAAATTGGCCAAATACCTGAAAAAGAAAGGGGAATGCAAAAACCCTCTCTTAGCGGCATGCGACCTGCAACGCCCTGCAGCAGTAGAACAGCTGAGACTGCTCGGAGAACAGATCCATGTGCCTGTTTTTGTAATGCAAGGGGAACAAAACCCTGTAAAAGTCGCCAAGGCAGCCCTAGAGAAGGCAAAAAAAGACAATCATGACCTCCTAATCCTCGATACTGCCGGACGCCTGCATATCGATGATGACATGATGAAGCAGCTGGAAGATATTAAAGCCGCTGTAGCACCATCGGAGATCTTATTTGTAGCAAATGCGACAACCGGCCAAGATGCTGTCACTGTTGCAGAGACCTTCGACAAACGGATTGCCATTACAGGCACAATCCTGACCATGCTCGACGGCAATGCCAGAGCAGGGGCTGCGATATCTATCCGTGAAGTTACTCAGAAGCCTCTAAAGTTTGAAGGGATTGGCGAAAAGTTAGATGATATCCAGGTGTTTAATCCTCAATCGATGGCGGATCGAATTCTGGGGATGGGCGACACCATTAATTTGGTAAAACGTGCTCAAGAGCACATGAGCGAAAGCGACAATAAAGAGTTAGAAAAGAAAATCCGCACTGCCACCTTTACCTACAGTGATTATCTGCAACAGATGATGATGGTAAAAAAGATGGGGTCGATTAAAAGCCTCATGTCGATGATGCCAGGAATGGGGGCATTAAAAGATATTGATATCGATGAGAAACATGGGAAAAGAATTGAAGCGATTATGTGCTCGATGACCCCCTCAGAACGGACAGAGCAGTGTGAATTAACCGTTTCCCGCCGCAAGCGCATTGCCAGCGGCAGCGGGACAACAATTGAAGATGTTAATAAGCTTGTCAAATCATTTAAACAAGCGAAGCAATTTTTTAAAAATCTGCCCGGCCCAAAAGGCCTTGAAAAAATAATGGGAGGCTCCCTATGGCGTTAAAAATCCGATTGCGTCAATTTGGTCGCAATAACAGAACCGTCTATCGCGTTGTCGTAACTGATGTGCGTGCACCTCGAGATGGAAAATATGTAGAATCTATTGGATGGTACAATCCTCTAGAAACAGAAATGGAAAAAACTCTGTTTTTAAGAACAGATAGAATACAATATTGGCTAGATCGCGGCGCACAATTTACTGAAAGTGTACAGTCGCTCGTTGCTAAAGCAGCGCCAGAAATTGTGAGACAGCAGACGCAAAAGGAAGTGGCTAAACGAGCTAAAGCCGCAGTAAAAAGGAAAAAAGCGTCCAAAGAAGCTAAGGCATAACGGCAATTTTACCACAGAGATCACAGAGAGAAGAAGAGAAGGGACATAAGGGACAAGAACCTAAAGAGGTAATTGCAGAAGTGCCCATTATCAGGTCAACAGCCTTCGTGAACGCGCCCGAGCCCGCGCCCGTTGCCCGAACTTCCCTTGTCCGAACCCGATCATACCGAAAATCGGGTACGGGAATAAGGTTTACGATGGAGATCGGGCAACGGGCGCGGGCTCGGGCGCGTTCACGAAGGCTGTTGACACTTCTTCTACTGGAAGCGCCATGAAAATAACGATACTTTCCCTTTTTCCTGAGTATTTCAGGGGCCCTTTTGATGAGAGCATCATTAAACAAGCCCAGGCAAAGGGACTTTTTAACATCCAACATGTCGACATTCGACAGTTTGCTGAAAATAAGCATCGCCGAGTGGATGAGCGCCCTTACGGAGGCGGACCCGGCATGGTGTTGATGCCGGAGCCAGTAAAGAGAGCAATAGACAGCGTGCGTGAGGCAGATTCCTATGTGATCTACCTTTCTCCACAAGGGAAGTTGCTAACTGCAAAAAAAAGTCGACAACTGGCAGAAAAAAGCAACCTCATCTTGCTGTGTGGGCATTATGAAGGGATCGATGAGAGAGTGCTTCAAACAGAAGTGGATGAGGAGCTAAGCGTTGGCGACTATGTACTGACAAATGGGTGTTTAGCGGCCATCGTCCTCGTCGATACCGTTGTACGCTTTCTTCCCGGAGTCCTTGGGCATCAAGAAGCTGCCAACGAAGATTCGTTTGAGAATGGAATCTTAGACTGCCCTCACTACACCAGACCCGAACTATTCGAGGGGATGAAGGTACCTGAGGTTTTGCTAAGTGGAAATCATAAAAAAATCGCAGAGTGGCGCAAAGAAACAGCCTTGCAAAAGACAAAGCTAGTGCGCCCTGATCTGCTAGAGAAATTATCAAAGGAGAAATAAACCATGAGCAGAATTCCCGCAATTGAGAATTTAGAAAAAGGCCTACTGAAGGAACAAGTTCCTGACTTCCGCATTGGCGATACAGTCAAAGTTCATACCCGCATTATCGAAGGGGAAAAAGAACGGGTACAGGTTTTTACAGGAACCGTCATTGCCCGCAAAGGCACAGGCCTTTCTGAAACATTTACCGTTCACCGTGTTGCCTATGGCGAAGGGATGGAACGGGTCTTCATGCTACATAGCCCACGCATTGCAAACATCGAAGTGATGAAATCTGGACATGTACGCCGAAGCAAACTATACTACCTCCGCGGCACTTCAGGTAAAAAATCAAAAGTCCGCGCCCGCATGGGAACAAAGCCTAAGAAAATCGAACAACTCAGTGGGAATAATCAGGAAACGCCAAATGATGCTGAAGAAACTGTCTCCTCCACTGCCGAGCAAGTGCAATCTTAAGCATGTAACTCCAAAGATCCCAGCAACTGAATGGAAGCGGCTCAAAGAACTCCACCTCTTTGAGACCGCTGCTCGGGAAAAGGGGTTTCAGGCAATAGCAGGAGTTGATGAGGCTGGACGAGGCCCGCTAGCAGGGCCTGTCGTCGCTGCTGCATGCATCATCCCCGAAGGCGTTTATTTTCCTTATGTCGACGACAGCAAAAAACTCGTTCCTAAGCTGCGAAAAGAGATTTTTTTGCAAGTCATTGGGGATAAAAGAGTTATATTTGGAATCGGCATCGTCTGCCACAAAGAAATCGACCGTATCAATATTCTTCAAGCTTCTATAGAAGCAATGTTCCAAGCGATCGCCAAGCTTGCAAAAGAACCAGACTACATCCTCGTAGATGGCGTTAATCTTACTCGATCAACAATACCTCACCAAAAAATTATCCGCGGAGACCAACTTTCGCATTCGATTGCTGTTGCCTCGGTTTTAGCAAAAGAAACCCGCGATCGTTTAATGGAGGAACATCACAATACTTGGCCCCAGTATGGGTTCAATTCTAATAAGGGCTATGGAACCGCGGCGCATCTGAAGGCGCTAGCAGAGCATGGGCCGTGTGAAATCCATCGTCAGTCCTTTGCGCCGGTGAAGGACGCGAATGGACATGGACCTAAGGGACAGTCGCAAATAAATAACTATATCTAAAATAATTTGTTTTTTATTATACTAAGTTTATAGATTGTTAATATTATTAATTCTAATATTAGGGAGTCTATATGGAAAAAAAATCTACCTTGTCCCCCGAAACACCAGATATTTCTGAAAAATTGCACCAGGAAACCCTGGCTCAACTCATTTCTATGACAGAAAAATTCGTGAATGACCACAAAGATGACTTCAATAAAGAATTAAAAGGAGCCCCAATCTCCGAATTCGACCAAATTAAACAACATGCTCTCGAAAATATACAAAAAATTGATGGCGCCTTCTGGAAAAAAATGCAAATTGCTGCCAATACATTCAATGAAAATAGAGATCATTTGCTATCAAAGTCTGATAACATCAGATTCAACGAGGATTTATTAAAAGTGATTCAAAAAGGAGCTGCGGAGCCTGTCGAGAAAGATGAGTCTGATAAAAACAAGCCTAATAAAAGCGAGACTGAAAAAGTAAACATGCAAGACAGCCTTCAGAAGCAATTTGGGATTACTAATTTTATGCTTTATTGCTTTTATGTTGTGGGATACACCCTATTCAATGAAAAGCGATTTGAGGAGGCCTCTGCGATTTTCTTTTATTTGTCTGTGTTGAATCCGTTGGTTAAGGATTATTGGATGGGATTGGGATTGGCCGAAAAGAGTCAGCAGCATTATGTCGAAGCCATTTCGTCGCTTCTGATGGCCGAAGTGATGGATGCGACAGACCCCTATCCCCACCTTCAAACTGCCGAATGTTATCTTCAATTGAAGGACGAATTGGGAGCGGAATTTGAGATTACCGAAGCAAAAGGGATTGTCGAATTGACAAAGGATGAATCGTGGAATTCTGAATTGCACCGCCTGGAGTTGGAATTAAGCAAAATGAAAAATGCGGCCTAAGGTGTGAGTGAAAGAGCAGCAACGCAACGCATCCCATGCATCAAGCGAAGGGACATAAGGGACAAGGGACCTAAAGGACATAAGGGACGTAAGGGACAAAGGACATAAAGGACCCAAAGGACCTAAGCAACAAAGGACATTTGTTGCACCTGTCCTTTATGTCCCTTGTCCCTTAAAGTCCCTTACGTCCCTTATGTCCTTTATGTCCCTTGTCCCTTATGTCCCTTCGCCCGATGCATGGGGCGGATTCAGAACAATTTAGTGTTTGTTACAAGGAGATTTTTATGTCAGGCGTTTCAACACCCCCACCAGGTTCAACACCGCCTTTATGGACTCCTCCCGTTCCTCCACCAGCGCCCCCAACGACGCCTCCTCCATCACTAACCACCACAACAGGTACCACGCCGCCGCTGCCTGAAGAACCTCCTGAAGCCGCTGTAGATTCGTCTACGTCCATACTTACGGTCGGAGAAACGCTATATCAAGTCAAGAATCTCTTCATTGGCGGTAAAAAAACAGAGCTAAAGGATTTAACCGCTGCGCAACGTAAGAGTTTAGAAACAATGCTTTCTAATGTCACTGAACATAAATCATTTCCAAAAGATCTCAAAAATTACAGTTTATCCTTGAAACCTTCTGGAGCCGAAGTGACGGCAACAAAAACCCTTGCCGCCGAAACAGGTGTTGCAACACAAAAAACTCTTTTAACGTTTACAGGACCCGTCGCCGCAACATACAATACAGCACTAACAGCATTTAAAAACGTTGCTGCCGGCGCTGAACGCCTTAGTATTGCGTTAACACGCACAACTGCACCCGGCGAGACACGACTACCTTTTACTGCCACAACAACACTTCCCGCCAGGTTTGAACCGTTGGGAGATCCCAGGCATTTCGCAAACCCCCTCTTGCCACGAAGTTCAACGCCACCCATAACAACTGAAACTGAACCTCCTCCACTTTTGACTGAATTAACTGGAACTCGCCCTGCAATAGCTCCAGCTGCAGGAGCATTGCCACCAGGAACAACAACATCATCGGCAGCAGAAGCTTTTGAAAGCCTACTATTAACGGAGCCACGCATTATTCTCCCTGTTCCTGCCGAACATCTTCCACCATCCCACATAGAATCGCCCCCTCCTGTAAGAGCTGCACCTCCTGCCACTCCCGCAGCTGCAGGAGCACCGCCATCAGAAAGAGAGGCACTTGTAGAATCGTTCCGTACAGAATTAAAAGAGCACCCCATTGTAACCTCAGGAAGCCGAGAAGAAGATGCAAGCATTATAACAGATGAAGATCTTGCAGCGGGAGCTGCCGAGCTGGCTGAAGTCAGAAGCGCTCTCCGGCAGCCAGACACAGCTGCAACACTACCGCCATCAACAACCGAATCATTGCCTCCACTTACATTTACAGCAACTCGTATTGTGCCTCCGCATGGGGATGAGGATAAAAGTGAACATCTGTTTGATAATGATGCTAAACTCGCAGCAGGTGTGACAAGAGAAGGGAATGAAGCTTTAGTTAGACATGAGGCAGGTCGCCGAGGAAAAAGTGGCACCCCTACCGATTTGGAAACAAAAAGAGGCAAATTTGAACCCTTTGATCACGCGTTGGCTCAAGAAGAAAGTGATGAAGATTTTAAAGCAGGGATGATAACGCCGGATACAACAACAGCCGGGAGTCAGCGAGCAGCCCTCGATCGGGACGTCGAAAGAATGGGATTGGAGGAAGGCGGGGAGCTTCCTCCGGGAGCCAGACGTTTTGGAAGTGTTGTTGCTTTTCCTGTTCCATTAACATCACCTTCAGTAACCTCGCCATCAATGGCAAGCGCGAATGCGAGCAGTCTAAAGAGCAGATTTGATAAATTTATTATGTCTACAGGAAAAATGGGAGCACGAGTGGCATCAGACTTGACATCAGGCTTGATGGGAATTGTAGGTTTCATTGCAGGGACTATCAGCGTAGCGATCTACATACCAGCTGCACTCTTTCAGGTTGTTGTGGCAGTCGGATCAGCAGCTGTAGGTCTCGTAGTAGGTTTCTTAACTTGGGTAGGTTCAGGTTTTAAATCAAAAGGGTTTCACGCGGGGTTTCAAGCGTCAATGAAATGCTTTTCCATTTTGGGAGGATTCGTTTGCATTCTTCCCACAAACCTAGCCGCTTACCTGATGAATATTTCTATAAAGACGATACTTCCAATTGACAGAAAGATGGATGAAAAAGCGCTCAAAGAGCGCACACTCCGAGAAAAACTGGGGCTTTTAGCCCCGTTGACTGACAAAGAGCGTGAAATCCGAGAAGCACTACACAAAGATTATTGCGACAACTGGGAAAAACGCGGAACTGCACAAGGTGTCTATGTATATGCAAGATACGGTAATCTTCCAGGTGGCATAACGACCCCATATACTGATGAAGTTAGAAGGAAACAGGCAAATCCAGGGCAACCCTTGAGAGAGGAGACATAAATGAGGTAGTTGCAAAAGTGCCCTGTGTTAGGCCCGAAGGGCAGGGCATTTCACAGCCCAGGTCGGAGCGAAGCGGAGGCCTGGGTTAGTCATGGTACACATGGAGTCCTGAAAGGACGACATTTAAGTCGTGAACGCAGCCGAAGCACTCACCCGTTGCCCGACTATTTGAAGATTTTACCACAGAGATCACAGAGAGAAGAGAAGAGCAGTGGGAGGATTTAGATTTATCTTAAAGATTCTTTTAACCTCTCCTTTTCTCCCCTCCTCTCTGTGATCTCTGTGGTAAAAATCTTCACATATTCGGGCAATGGGCGCAGGCTCGGGCGCGTTCACGATGGGACGCAAAAATGTCGTCCTTTCAGGACTCCATGTGTACCATGACAAACCCAGGCCTCCGCTTCGCTCCGACCTGGGCTGTGAAATACCTGCCCTTCGGGCCTTAACACAGGCACTTCTGCAATTACATCCTTAGGTTCTTTAAGGCTGTACCAATGGAAGATCCAGCTGATCCAAGCCCGGGTAGCCCGCCCAAATCTTTGGATCGACACCCGCCGGGCAAATAAACCGATTTTTTCTTGCATCTGACCAAGGCCTCCTATTAGGGCTCAAAATCCAAATTGTTTCCCGTTGTTCTACACCGTTTCTGTCCATCCACACCGTTGTATGAGAAGTCCGTCCGCCTGTCAGTGAAAAAATAATCGTGTAAACACAGTTCTGAATGCGCATGGGCATGCGATTCAAACATCTGAAAATGTGATCAATAGGAAACATTGGTTGAGCTCTTGATAAAGGCACCTGATACAATTCTTTAGGAACTCTTTCTTGCCCTAGGCGTTCACGTCTTTCTCTCTTATTTGTCCATTGAGCACAGTTTTTGACAAAAATATTATACGACATTTTACCTTCTCTACCTCTTTGCACATCTATGGCGAGGGACTTCATATCTTCTACCCCCTCTGTAGGAGTCATTACAAACGGAACACCGCCATGTTGCCGTTGAGCGTTATATGGATTGGGATCTAGAGCTATTTCTCCTTCCCAAGTCTTGGCTCCGAAAGTAGTGTATTGAGGGCATGTTCGAGGAAAACCTTCTTCTTTAGGGAATTTCGAAAAAGCATAGATATCGTAGCCAAGCGTACCGTTCTTCACTTTGGGAATATATATTTTTCTGTATCCGTGTGTGCCTGACACAACCATAGTTGGAAATCGACGAGTTGCAACGTTTACTCCTACCCAATTCTTACCACCATTCAAATCGAGGTGGGGAGATCGCCTTTGCATATCTTCTAAGCTTATCCAAGGAACTTGCGGAAGCTGTTCCCACCATCTTGGTTGGGCTAAATTGACAGGCTGATATTCCCCATCAATTTTGCGTGCCATTCTTCCAGAGTGAAAATTACAGACTCCATTTCCGAAAAACTCTACTTCACCCCAAGCGAAGTTTTTATCTTTAAAAATCGAAAAAATCTTTCCGATTGTCAGTTGCAAATTGCCACGCAACATGATCTTTCTTGTTGGATCTAAGATACTTATCCATTCAAAATCCGAATCTGCATTCCTCTCTTTTTCGTATTTGCCTTCGGTTTCGAAACGCATTTTAAGATCTTTGACTCCATCGTCTGTAGTCACCTGCAGACCTTGTCCTCCAAAACAGGCTATTCTGTATGAGAGTAAGCTGTCACGCAAAATTTGTTGCATTGCAGGGTATTCTACTAAAGGTTGAAGGTGGCTTCTCCAATTAAAAACCCTTTCCTGTAATGGTGTCTCTTTGATTACATTCTCTTTCTTTAACCAAGCTTCTCTAATGAGTAAATTGACGAATTCTTCATATTGACACAGTTCCCCTAGCCTGTCTTTATCCCCAGGGCTGATTTCTTTATCGAAGTCTGATAATAATTCTGAGCTTTTTCTTTTCAGCAGCATTTTCTGCATTTTACCATACAATTTCGTATGTTGCTCAGAACCTATTTTAAGGGGTATTATATCTCCAATACGGTATTGGAGGGCGACGACACGACGTGTTAATTCAATATGGATATGGCGTGATTCTTCAGAGACGCATTTTTGCAGATGTTCTTCAATTTCTTTTCCTAGGTTAATATAGGCATGATATTTTGCAGATGCTGCGGCATCGTTCATTCGGGTAGGTTGTTTTTCCAATTCATCGAGACAGGAATTGAAAACGACAGAGAGGAAAATCACGCGTCGGTTATCGCAGCCAAAAAGCCAACGGATAAAGCGCATGGCTTTGCCTTCGCAATACCATTTTCCAGAGCGATCGCAGGCGACTTTTTCTTTGTTTTTAAGCGCGGCAGTGCAGCGATTTAAGTCTTCTACAGTTACTTTGTCAGCTCTTAAAGTCCCTGTTGTTTGAATACCCATATATATGTCCCTTTGCTGGTATAGAACGATAGCATATACATTGGTAAAAATGTCAACTGGATTATTCAATTGATTTGTTACTTGATCCGTTGTTATGATGCTCGGTGAGAACTGTGATTCGGATGTACCTACTCCGAATCCAGGGTAAAAAGGAATGGGTTTTATGAGCGAACTCGCAAAAGCATACGATGCTAAAATTGTTGATGCAAAGTGGTACAAATTCTGGGAAGAAAACGGATTCTTCAAAGCCGATTCCCAATCACAAAAGCCCCCCTATTGCATTGTCATGCCCCCTCCAAACGTCACCGGCGTCCTTCATATGGGACATGCCCTTGCATCGACTTTGGAAGACATATTAATCCGCTGGAAGCGGATGTGCGGTTATGAAGCGCTTTGGGTTCCAGGGACGGATCATGCTGGGATTGCGACCCAAACTGTCGTCGAGCGGCACCTCATTAAGACTACGGGGAAACGTCGAAAAGAATTTTCCAGAGAGGAGTTTTTGCAACATGTCTGGGCATGGAAAGAAGAGAGTCAAAAGAGGATTTTGGGGCAACTTAAAAAATTAGGATGCTCATGTGACTGGACTCGGTTGCGGTTTTCTATGGACGACGGAAGTAATCACGCAGTCCGGACAATGTTCAAAAAGCTGTATGATGATGGTCTTATTTACCGTGGAAACTATCTTGTCAATTGGGATCCGATCACACAGACAGCATTAGCCGACGAAGAAGTGGAATATGAAGAGAGACTCTCGTCACTTTGGTATTTTAAATATCATTTGTCGGATAATTCTGGACATGTAGTGATAGCCACCACACGTCCTGAGACGATGTTGGGGGATACCGCTGTAGCAGTTTCTCCAAAGGATCCCCGATATCAAAAACTTATCGGCAAAAATATTCTCCACCCCATGACAGGAAGGACAATTCCGATTATTGCAGATTCCTTTGTAGATCCTGAATTTGGAACAGGAGCCGTGAAGATCACTCCAGCGCATGATCCAAACGACTATCAAATGGGATTTCATCACAACCTGCCTCAGATTAACATCATGACATCCGATGGACGCATCAATGAAAATGGAGGCGAATTCGTTGGCCTGACTATGGAAAATGCCCGGGAAGCCGTTGTTAAAGCGATGAAAGATAAAGGTTTGTTGGAAAAAGTAGAACCCTATCTGACTCGTATCGGAGTCTCATACCGTTCAAAAGCCATTATTGAGCCCTATCTTTCCAAACAGTGGTTCATCAAAATGTCTGGATTTGCTGACAAAATGAAATCTGCAGTCGCAGATGAACGCTGTAAACTGATCCCCAAAAACTGGGAAAATACTTACTTCCATTGGATTGACAACTTGCGTGATTGGTGCATCAGCCGACAGTTATGGTGGGGGCATCGGATTCCGATTTGGTATTCGAAACAAGATCACAACATCATGATTTGCCATGTTGGAGAAGGGGTACCTCTTGAAGTGTCGAATGCCCCTGACGATTGGGTGCAAGAGGATGACGTCCTCGACACATGGTTTTCATCGGCGCTTTGGCCCTTTTCCACTTTAGGCTGGCCAGAAAAAACTGCTGATTTAAAAAAGTTCTATCCCAATGCTGTCATGGAAACAGGACATGACATTCTCTTTTTCTGGGTCGCACGCATGATCATGATGGGAGAGTATGCCATGGGGCAAGTTCCATTCCCAGAGACGTTCTTGCATGGGTTAATCTATGGCAAATCGTACTGGAGGAATACTCCAGATGGTGGGATTGCATATGTCAGCGACCATGAGAGACATGCCTTTGATCTTGGCAAGCCCATACCAAGCGATGTCTTTTTCCGTTGGGAAAAGATGTCCAAATCGAAAGGGAATATCATTGATCCTTTGGAAATCATCGATGAGTACGGAACAGACGCTATGAGAATGGCTTTATGCGCCAGTGCAACGCAAGCACGAGAGATCGATTTAGACCGCCGCCGTTTTGAGGAATTCAAGAATTTTGCCAATAAGCTTTGGAATGGTGCCCGTTTTATCATGAAGAACCTCGAGGGGGATCCAGAGCAAGGAACAGCCCCTCTCACAGCTGAAGAATTCAGCAAGGGGCTCGACACCTCATTGTTATCGCTGGAAGATCACTGGATACTCTCTGCGTTGAATAGAACAGTTCGCGACGTAAACACAAAGCTAACGTCTTATTTATTCGATCAGTCAGCTGTTGAAGCTTACGATTTCTTCTGGAAAGAATTTTGTTCGTATTACCTTGAGATCGTAAAGCCGGTACTTTTTGGAAAGGCGGGTACTGCAGCCCATCGGACAAATAAACAAAAGCTGCTCATCATTGTGTTATGCCAAGCAGTGCGATTGCTTCATCCCATGGCGCCATTCATCACTGAAGAACTCTTCCAGATATTGAAGAAGCGTTTGGCAGGTGTAAGTCATGATAAGAATGTCGATCCTTATACTCGTGAGTGTGTTTCTGCGCTGCTGTGTGAGGCCTGCATTGTAGCTCCATACCCACAAGTAATATCTGAAGATGATATTAACCCTGAAATTGATAAAACTTTTGATCTCGTTGAAAGGGTTATTTATGTGATCCGAAATATACGTGGAGAGATGAAAATACCCACCACGACCTCCACAGAGGTACATCTGATTGGACCAAACAACGATCCCAATATTAGGCTCCTGAAAGATAATCAAGGGATTATTTCAGCGCTCATCAGGACAACAGGGATCACGTTCCTTGAGAGTGAACCTGAAGGGGGGCTTGCCTCCATAGGAGTTATCGATACAGTTAAGATATTGATTCCTGTGCCAGAGCAATTAATCCAACAAGAAAAGGTAAGACTAAACAAAGAAAAGGACCGTCTTGGGAGTTCGTTGGAGAAATTGCGTCTTCAGTTGGGTAACTCGGAGTTTGTGGCCAATGCGCCGCCGCAATTGATTGAGAAGCAGCGTCAGATGCTGCAGCAGATCGAGAGCGAGTATGGTCAAGTGCTGGACAAGCTCGGCAGTAAATCAACTTCTTCGTAAGAAATTAAACGCAAAGACGCGAAGGCGCAAAGGAAAGGACAAGGGACGTAAAGGACAAAGGACCTAAAGGACATAAGGGACCTAAAGGACCTCAAGGGACATAAAGGACAGGCGCAACAAATGTCCTTTAGGTCCCTTATGTCCTTTATGTCCCTTCTTCGCGTGTTTGCGTTTAAATTATTTTGAAAGATAATAACCACTCTGATATAGCTCAATTTATTAACAACCCCACCCGGCATTATGCAAACTATCATTATTGACAAATTCAGTTATCTCGTTGGCATCTTCACATTTTTTATTGGACTTGTCCTTTTTTATCAAGATACAGGCCTATTTTGGGGAAGCTTTGCTGCTGCTGTCCTCACAGGTATGTTATGTTGGGTTTCTTATGTTCTCACTAGATGGTTAGTATTGGCTATTTGGAAGTAAGAAAGTTTGCAAAAGGGAGTTCGTATGTTTAACTTTAACTTCGTCTTACTGTTTCTTTTATTCTTTAGCCATCTTTCGGCCTCTGGGGAGATCGAAAGAAATCCTTATGTCGATCCAGCAATTTGGGAACAAGTTTCTCCCTATTTTCTCCCCGCTGACAGCTCTGTTAAGAAAAAACTTGATGCGATTTTTTCTAGTTCCCGTGCCTTATTCAACTTACAGAGCTTAAAGGATGCAGGTTTTACAAAAATTATCCATCGTCCATGCAGCCACGCCTACGTCATGACCCACCCGAAGCTCAAGGGTTATGTCATCAAACTCTTTACCGACCAACAGCAATTTGTAGATTGGGAAGCATGGGTTCATCGAATTCATGGAGCTCAATGTATTCGCAATGCCATTAAACGTCACGGATATCAACATCATTTTAAAGTTCCCAAAAAATGGATCTATCCATTACCTGCAGAACCCTCTCCCCCTCCCGATAGTCAGCGTAAAAATTTCATATTAGTTGCAAAGGAAATGAAGCTCTTGGAAAAAAGGGACAACCGCGCTATGTGGAAAAGCCCTGTGATGAGTCCTGATAGAATAAAAGCAATGTATACAATTATCAAAGAAGAGGGATTGGCTGATAGCATTAACGTTACCAATTTGCCTTTTCTGAAAGATGGAAGGCAAGCATTCATCGATACTGAGTGGCATCATCGATGGCCAGTGGAATATAATAAACTGACTAGGCGCTTTTCAAGGCCGATGCGGCAGTACTGGATGGGCTTGGTGGCGAATACGAACCCCAAAGCCAAACCTTACATACCTCTATGAACATATGCTATGCAAACGTATGCAGACATATGCAAATGTTAGGCTTGATGGAGCAGGGCAAAGCAGAGGCGGTCGCCCACTGTTCCAGTTGCAACGGCACCCCTTTCGAAAAGTAGATTCAAAATAACATGGCGAACAAAAGCCACCTCTTCTTCACCATATGTGGGGGTCATATAACGCCACTTTTTGCCTTTATTACGCAATGTCACCGAAGGGACAGAACCCACAGCAGCAGTCAATCCTTTGATAAAATCGTCGAGAAAGAACCATCCCTTTTTAACAAGGGGATTTAAATTGTTGACCAATTCGTGATAATCCCTCATTTTTTCCTGCATCTGTTTACACTGGTAGCTAATCAGCTGCTGAGTATGCTCTTGCAGGGACTTATACAACCACTCGTGAGCTGATGGTGTAGGCTTTATAAGAGAGGGTGTGATCAAGGCCAGTTCAAGTCCAGAAATTGCTGTAAGCAATCGCTGTCCATACCCACTTCTTTTTTCAGCGCTAATATGGCCAAAAAACTGCTTTAATTGAGCAGGAGAAAAGTCCCCTTTCTGCAGCTTTATTTCAGTTTCTATCACGATTTCAATCAATGCAGCCAGATCCTTCAAAAAGCCAAAATCATCTTCATGTGTACGAACAATAGACTTGACGTTAGAAATTGGTTTAGGGGCATTATCACGCAAAAAGCGCAGATAGGTCCTCCACTCATGGTATGGTGTGACGACTTCTTCCCAAATATCACCCTGTCGCTGATAGCCGAGGCAACATGTTAAACTGTATTCCAAGTGAAGCATTTGCTCTTCAAATTGCTGTCTTGGGAGTTTATATTTCGTCATTAGAGCTTGAGCTGAAATCTGAAAATCTGGAGCGGCAAAGACCTCGTCGACAATGGCATGCATGACGGGATTTTTGAACTTAAGATGCTTTAAGTAAGTTTGATAGCTTTTAGCAGTGAGGAGATACCGCTCAACAATTGCTAAGAAAATGTTATCTGCCATGCCAGCAATCGAATACCAATTGGGCAAATGGTGAATGGGGACTTTGTATAATAGACTTTGAAAATATTCTAAATCGGGCTCGAAACTGTGGTCGAATTTCATGATTTGCGATTCATAGTACTTTCGCATCTCTTTATCGACTACAATAGCATCGCCATCAATTTTTATAAGCCTAGTCTCTTTGAACTTATTTAATGTGGATGCAAGCTGGCCGATGGATGCATCGAAGTCTCTGGCAAGCTGCTTAATGGAGATTTTTAAGGAACCATCGACAATTTCACGCAGAATATCGACATCGAAGAGAGAGAGCTCCGCCATACAGAGGCGGTTGTCAATGTCTCTTTGAAAATCATAGTCACTTAGGACGATGTTGTTTTTATAAACGATGTCATCTGGCATGTAACCCACTCTTTGAGGAAGTTAAAGATCTAATTATATTACCTATTTTAATAAAAGTCAAATCATTAATCTCAAAATTAATCTGGTTTGATGGTGAAAATTATTTTGCCGTTTTTATTCAGAATATTTACAATAAAGTGTAGGATGTATAGGAATTTTGGAGAGTTAAATGGAATCACGCAAAAAGAAAACCTCGCGCTCTGTAGGATACGAAGAAGAGACTGAGGGAACGGCGATTGCCTGTCTTGGAGAAGTTCTTCTTGGAGTAATCAAGGAGGCAAACGAGTCTGATTTAGAGATTTTTGAGCGTTATAGCAACGCACTACAGGAAAAGATCTATCGTCAAGACAAGGAATACTTGCACAGGCTTCAGCAGGGCTACCGGGCCCTAATCACCGAGCTTCAAGCTAACAAAAATAACCTCTCAGGCTAACAAAAATAACCTCGGCAACCTAACAAAGAAACCGCTACGTAAAAAAGTAACAGGATATGTAGGATCAGGCAGGATATGAAGGATGGTGAGCATCCTCTTATAATTCAAAAGAATTTCCAATGAAGCTAAGGCCGGGAGGCCTTAGCTTCATTGGAAATTCTTTGTATATTAAGAGGATGCTCACCATCCTTCATATCCTGCCTGATCCTGCATATCCTGTTACTTTTCTATGTAGCCAGGTTTGTTTGTTAGGTTGCCAAGGTTATCGTTGTTAGGTTGGTTTGGGGCTGCGTTTGCGTTCATTCTCTGTGAGGAAACGCTTGCGCATTCTAATGAAATCAGGAGTTACCTCAATTAATTCATCGTCTTGGATATAGTCAATGGCTTGTTCCAAAGTGAATTTTCTGGGTGGTACCAAAATAATGTTCTCATCGCTACCTGATGCACGGACGTTTGTCAGCTGTTTCCCTTTTGTGACATTGACCATGAGATCATTGTCGCGGCTATTTTCGCCAACAACCATTCCTTCATAAACTTCATCACCAGGAGAGGCGAACAAAGTGCCTCGATCTTGCAGATTGAAGCAGGCATAACCGCTTGTTTTACCCCCGCACATGGAAATCAATACACCACGTAGCCTTCCAGGAATATTTCCTCTCCAAGGAGAAAACTCCTCAAATATTGCCGTCAAGATTCCGAGACCGCGAGTAATCGTTAGGAACTCATTGCGGTATCCCATTAAACCACGGGTCGGTAACAAGAATTCCATTCTGGTGATTTTATGTTCATTGGTATCGAGATGCTGCATTTCACCGCGTCGTCTGGACAGTTCTTCGATGACAGATCCAGCAAATTCTTCAGGGACTTCGATATGAACGCGTTCTATAGGCTCATATTTTTCCCCTTCGATGGTTTTAATGATCACTCGAGGCTTGGAGATGCTAAACTCATAGCCTTCCCGGCGCATGGCTTCGATTAACACAGCGAGGTGGAGTTCTCCCCGACCAGCGACAGTCATCTTGTCTTGTTCTTCTTCAGTTTCAATTCGGAGAGAAATATTTGCTCGCTTCTCTCTTTCTAAACGATCGCGAATTTTATTCATCGTCACATGTTTGCCACTTTTTCCAACAAAAGGGCTATTATTGACGGTAAAATCGACAGATATTGTCGGTTCATCGACTTTAATTCTGGGTAAGCGGATGATTTCTTTGGTGTCGCAGATAGTATCACCGATGGTCACTTCAGGGACCCCGGAGATGATGACGATATCGCCGACGCCAGCTTCTTCCATTTCTACTCTGTTAAGGCCAAGATAGCCTTCAATGCGTACAACAGTGCATTTTTGCTGATTATTGTTCTCATCGATGTGGATCACTTGTTGGTTTTTGCGAATGACCCCTTCAAGAATTCTTCCGCAGGCTTGTCTTCCCACATAATCGTCATAGGTAATTGTGGAGGCGTGCATTAAGAAAGGATTTTCCGCATTGCCAGTGGGGTGGGGAACGGCATCGATGATGAGTTCGAAGAGGGGGCGCATATTTTCGCGTGGGTCGTTGGGGTGCTGAGTGGCAAATCCTGAGAGACCTGAGGCGTAGCAATAACGGAAATCGAGTTGAGAGTCGGTGGCGCCAAGTTCGGCGAAGAGGTCAAAGGTTTCATTCAACACGCGGTCTGGGTCGGCGTGAGGACGGTCGATTTTGTTTAATACGACGATAGGATGCAGGCCCATTTTAAGGGATTTAGAAAGGACGAAGCGAGTTTGAGGCATGGGGCCTTCTTGGGCATCGACAAGCAGGAGGACGCTGTTAACCATCCCTAAAATGCGTTCTACTTCGCCGGAGAAATCGGCATGTCCAGGGGTGTCGATGATATTGATTTTGAAATCGTTGAAGTAAACGGAGGTATGTTTGGCGAAGATGGTGATTCCCCGTTCTTTTTCCTGGTCATTGGAGTCCATCATTCTTTCTTGTGTGACTTGATTGTCGCGGAAAATATTTGATTGTTTCAGCAGACTATCGAGTAGGGTAGTTTTGCCGTGGTCGATGTGAGCAATGATTGCGATATTACGAATTTTTTCTTTTTGGTGATGCATAACTCTTCCATTTAAAAAATAAGGGTTGTCACATTCTACTACATTCCCGAGTAAAACGCAACCATTTTACCACATTTCACATATATTTTTTACCACAAAGACT
>Ga0207056_1018_pt1 | contig 39938 bp, 35 predicted proteins | sample Alteio_BWMinCont_58_FD_153289 | JGI IMG/M metagenome (GOLD analysis project Ga0207056, IMG submission 153289) | Enriched cells from forest soil in Barre Woods Harvard Forest LTER site, Petersham, Massachusetts, United States -... | ecosystem: Environmental > Terrestrial > Soil > Temperate forest >... | reverse complement strand
TACTATTGTTTTCTCTCTCATTCATCCATTCTAAGTTCTCTAAATAGGTATGAGCTTCTATTCCCATCCATTTTTTCCTTCGAGGAAAGGTCACGTTCAGAGCATGATCGATGTCCCCTAAATAGTAGTGATGAATCAATAAAACATCGTCGGCAGCCTCAGAAGGGGCCCAATCAAATGTCTCAAAATTTGTGTCTACGTGATAATAGGGAGGGTGATAAAACATTCGATGAGGATCAGGACAGCTACTCACTCTTTCCGGCCTCACAATGCTCTTGCCAAAAGCCATGGACTTGCTGGCGCAATGATTGAGCGTTTCGACTATCAATCGACCCTCTGGAACCTTTTCAACATGAGAAGTTCCAAAAAATAGATAATCTACATACACTCCGCCATATCTCTCATACTTCTTAAGAATTTTTAACAGTGAAAAACCTTTTTGAGGAACGATAAATTCATCAGCATCAAATATTGCTAGCCATTTAACCTTGCCTCGTGCCAGAGATAGTGCATGAGTATATATTTTTGCACATTGAAGAGTAAGATAATCCACTTGATTTGTAGTCTGTTCTTGATAATCGAATAATTCGACTTCTCCTGATAGAACGTATGGCTCTAAGATTTCCCAATAATTGTCGGTGCTTGCATTATTAAAGAGATAAAAATGCTCAAACCCTATCAATTTGTGATATTCGATCCATTCTTTTAAAAAAAAGGCCTCGTTTTGAAACATCATACAAGCTGCTAGCTGGTACTTGTACGATTTTGTCAATTTGCCGAGAAGCCTTTCCCCGGAGTGAATTTTACATTCAGTCGAACATGGAATAAATATTGCCAAGAGCAAAAGAAGGCACAAAAGTCTCTTAATAACCTTCATTGGTTCTACTCCACGTCTGAAATATCAACTTTTTTGGATGAACTTGGTCGGTCCTCTTTATCCGATTTCTTCTCATCTTCTTCAGAACCAGGTAAAATTTCGCTTATTGCGGCTTTCACAAATTCAATTTTGGAGCCATCTACCATTCGTACAATGACGGTTTGCTCTTTTACGCTAGAGACGGTTCCAATCATCCCCATCGCAGTGACTCGATCCCCTTTTTTAAGGCTGCTGCGAAGTGTATCTTGGGCTTTACGACGCTTTTGCTCTGGGCGCCACAGAATGAGATAGAAAAAAACTAAGGCTATGGCAACCATCACAAGAGTTTGAGTAAAACCCTGGTCTTTTGCTGGAGAGGCTTCTGCTTCTTGTGCAAATAGGTTGAGGCTTGTTAATAAAGCAATAAGAGTGAAAAAAATGTTCATGACTGTTCCTTTGTTATTAGCTTTTTCAGAAAGAGTGCCCTAACTTCCTCATGAAATCAAGAAAAAGTGCGATGTAGCAGTGCAATATTTTCAACATGATTGGTTTGAGGAAACTGATCAATGGGTTGTATTACCTTAAGATCGTACCCACATTTCAGCATTTCCTTAATATTATCAGCTTGGGTTGCGGGATTACAGGAAACATACACAATCTTAGCAGGTTTCATTTCAACAATTTGTTTAATCGCACCCGAATCTAGCCCTGCGCGCGGCGGATCGATCAATACAATATCTGGAACTGGTAGCTTTTCCCGCGCTAACACTTTCTGAACATCGCCTGTGAAAATTGTTACGTTCTCACACCCATTTTTAAGGGCATTTTGACGAGCATCTAATGAGGATTCAGGTGAGAGTTCTATCCCAAACACTTGCTTGACATGTTTTGAGAGGCAGATCCCAAGAGCGCCTGTACCGCAATAAAGATCGTACACAATGGTTTCTGGAGAGGGTTCTGCAAGTTCTAAAGCATGTGAATAGATTTTTTCAGCTTGAAGGGTATTTGGTTGAAAAAATGCTGAAGGGCTTATCCCAAAAGATAAAACATCGGTCTTGGAACCCACTTGTATATGCAAAAACTCCCTGATGTGATCTTGACCATGTAATAGCATCTCATACATCTGTGTCGGCATCCCTTTCTGCGTTTGTTGAATCCGCAAAAAAATGCTAAAATGGCACGCGGGATCACTGGGTTCTACAGCATTGCGCAAAAAAGCGATAAAACTTTCAATATGCCCCTTGTGCAAAGCATATTCAGGATTTCCCGATACTGTTAAAATGATCATTCGGTCGCGCGTTTTTTGTCCTTCACGAACTGTCAAAGTGCGCAGAGATCCTGTATTATTATGCATGTTGTAACTGCTTAAATCAGACTCATGCCACCACTGTCTTACAGTAAGTAGGGCGTCAATAAACCATGGGTGCGTTAAATGGCATTCACTTAGGTTTAAAACTTTTCCTTGGCCACCTTCCATGATTAATCCAAGGAATTTCTTCCCTGAGGCATCGCTTGAAAAAGAATACTCCATTTTGTTGCGGTATTGCCATGGAACGGACGGGATGATGGGGCGAAAGACGACTTTAGAGGTTATCAGAGGTCCAAAACTTGATCGGATCAATTCTTCTTTGTATTGGAGTTGATGCTCATAGGTAAGATGTTGAAGTTTGCAGCCTCCACAAACTGCAAAGTGGGCACAAAGAGGCTTAATGCGATCAGGAGACGGGGTGAGAATAGCCTGGAGTTTGCCTTGATAGACACCACTTCTTTTGCGTTCCACCTCGGCTTGAACAAGATCGCCAGGCATCGTAAAAGGGATTTCAACAAGGCTTTCCCCTACTTGTGGAATGTTCCACAGAGCTAAGCCATTTCCCTTTTTGGAAAAGGAGGAAATATTGACTTCTATAGTGCGTCTTTTCACATCACATCATCCGAATGTTCATTTTTCACAGTCCCATAGATTAATCTAAAAGAAAATTCAGGGCAATGCTATACTGATTCAAACATATTGGAGGAGCTCATGTTTTTTCAAAAGTCATGCGAACAACAAGCTCAAAAAAATGACCTCGATATTAAAGAGCTTGAATTAAAGATTGAAGGCCTCGATTTAAAAACTGAAGAGCTTTTTACGTCCCTCAACGTAACTCCTGAGCAAATATCCGCGTATCTGGACAACAAGGAGAATTTCACCGAAGAGAATTGGGCAGAGATTTCGAAACAAAAGAAAGACTATGAGCTGAAACATGAGCGGGACATGAAGCAGATCCGAAATCCAACGAAGATGAAACGAGCATATGCTTCCTTAAACGTCCAACGTCACTGGCTCCACGTCAAATAAATAGGCCGTAGGTTTCTTGATAGATTGCATTCATGTGGCTTCCAGGAGTGCTTGCAAATGGCTCTTGCAGCACAACTCCCCCGTTAGCTCCCTCTTCAGTCCAAAATCCTTCTCCCTGATCATCATCTTTTCTGCTATAGGGAATAGATATCTGAAACTGCTGCATAAACCGATGTGTAATGCGCCGCGCATCTCTTGCAAAAGGAAGAAAGTAATCATAAAAGGATAGTTCCTTTTTTTGTTGCTGCTTCAACCCTTTTGATGTCTCAAATATAGCCTGGAGCAGTTTCAATTCTGACAAAATTGTTTCCGCTAATGCCCTTCCTTCACTTTGAGGCATAGATACTGTACTTCGAAGCTTGCTCAAGGCTATTGTCAACTCACGCATCTTTCTTAATTGGGAAGAAAATTTGGGATAATTGAGCTCCGGTCTTCTTACTTCAAACCAAGTTTCAAGTAGTAAATTCGAGGAAAACTCTTTCCAAAGAAATTGCGATGTGGTCCACAATGCAGCATCGAGCAATGCTTCGCGCCTGGGAATAACATCTGATAAAACAACAACTCCTCCAAAGGAATGGCGGTAGCATCTGCTTAAATAATGGTCGATTAAATCACTGGATAGCCCGGGCCAGAGACCAGATCCTTGATTAAAAGCTCCCACATTCACTAAAGGTATAAGTGGAGTAGCGGAGGCATCAGGGCTTTGTCTCAGAGCATTCCAGAACGGGTTAGGAGGAAGGTGATCCAAAGTAGGGTCTCCAGCAAGAGCAGAAAAGGCAATAGAAGTTTGTTTGCCAACATTGTCAAGCAAAGTTGGCAGCCACTTTGCTTGTTGCTGGGCTTGCTGGAGGTCTGTTGTGGTTATGGAATAAATGAGGGGAATATTTTTAAGGACTTTTTCTATTAAGGCGATCTCATTTTCTATCAGGTCTAGCTGAATGAGATCTTTGGCGAGAGGATGGCTCAGAGCGTCTGTGTCGAGGGAAATTCCTCTCAAGAACAAACCATTCATTTGAGGAAAAAGTTCCACAAAGTGAGAGAGTTCTTCTTTCAGAATTTTTTGCACTATTGGGTCTACACAACATTGATGGGGCAAATTAATTTTCGGTTCGAGGATTAGGCGTATTCCATAAGATTGAATTGTATTAAAAAAATCATGGATGCTCTGTTTACAGCCTGCAGAAACAGCGGTTGAGGGAGCTGCGAAAAGGAGGCTATTATATCCCAGTTCTAAAATACGACAGCAAAAGGTATCCCAAAATTTCTTGGGGATGTTGGGGATGCAGATGGAAAGGGAGGAAGTAAAAGCAACTTGCTGTGTGCATTTGAGGGCGAGAGTACGCCAGGAAAATCGAGAATGCCGTTCTCCTAAAAATTCTGCGAGATGGGAACTTTTAATGCCAAATGCAAGATGATGAAGGCCAAAGAGAGCTGCTAATACATTTTCAGCCTCTAAATGGATCTCCCCACCAGCATAAGAGGAAGAAAAGCGCTCTCCTTTCGATGATTTAATATGGGGAATAATTTGATATCGTGTCGATTGATTCGCCTTGTCAAGTTCGAGTTTAAAAAGATATTGAAGTTTATCCATTGTGAATCCATGATAATCCTAGAAACGGCAGTTGAAAGCGATTGCTTGACATAATCTTTTGATCCATAAGTGCTTATATGGCAGATTGCCTTCACCATTTGGGAATGTCAATCTGCCATATAAGCACTTCTGAATCAAAATATTACGCCAATCAATCACTTTGAACAGCCGTTTCTAGGATAATGCCATTATGTTTGACCACTTAAACATCTCTGAAGTAGGCCCATTGCCTACACCTCATGAACTTTTGACGGCGCTTGCCCCTACCCCAGCTCAAAAGAGATTTGTCGACCAGTCGCGTAAAACTGTACGCAATATTTTATCTAGAACAGATCCCCGCTTGCTCATCATCGTCGGCCCATGCTCTATTCATGATATCACGGCCGCAAAAGAGTATGCCAGCAAATTACTGCAATTATCAAAAAGTATAGACGAGACCTGTCATGTCGTCATGCGTGTTTATTTCGAAAAACCGAGAACAGCTCGCGGATGGAAGGGGCTTTTATATGATCCAAAGCTCGATCAAACGCATGACATTGCTTTAGGGTTGCATCTCACCAGAAAATTACTGCTCGATTTGAATCAGATGGGGATAGCCACTGCTGCAGAATTTTTAGATCCATTGTCTGCTTATTATTTTGGCGACCTAGTAACCTGGGGCTGCATTGGGGCGCGTACAGCATCCTCACAGATCCATCGTCAGATGGCTTCCAGCTTACTCATGCCAATTGCTTTTAAGAATGCGACTGATGGCAACGTAGATGTTGCTGTAAATAGTGTCATAAGTGCAGCTGAATCACACACATACATCGGCATCAACTTATATGGTCAAGTCAGCTCTATTCAGACTCAGGGCAATAAAGATTGCCATATAGTGCTTCGAGGCGGTGAGACGGGGCCTAATTATGATCCTGAATCGATCACCAGGACTTTAAATTCATTGGTAAAAGCAGGGCTTCCTCCGCGCTTATTGATAGACTGCTCCCATGATAATTCCCTGAGAAGGCATCGAGAACAACTTTCTGCATTCCGTTCCGTTATCAATCAAGTAGCCGAAGGAAATCATAACATCTGTGGAATCTTGCTCGAAAGCAACCTGTACGAAGGCAATCAAGCTTTTGCAACGAATCCTTCCCAGCTCAAATATGGGGTCTCCATTACAGATTCGTGTCTTGATTGGGACACAACAGAACATCTATTGATGTGGGGACATGCACATTTGAAGAAGTATGATGGAGTCATTCAAGAGATTCCAAATGATTCTCACTATAAAGAAGAGTCGAAGGTCATTTAACAGTTCATTGTATGAAAAAAATTCTGTTGTGCCTATTTACAGGCCTGGTTCTTATTGGATGTCAAGCAAGACATCTCTCCGTTCAGTCTCAATATTTAAATCGTTCTGATTTAGCAAGCTTTTATATCGACACGCCAGATCCACATCTACGCTTCCCCCGCATTGGGAAGCAATTGCTGGTGCAGTGGTGCTTTCCAAGATCTTATGCGTCGTATTGTGATTTGCATTTGAAAATCACGATCCGATTTGCAGATCGTTCCGAAATGGTAGAAACAGTGCTGATAAATGCTCTTCAGGGTCATTATTTGTATCAAGTAGTTGATGAAGAGTATGTTTCGCGTGGCGGGATTCGTACTTTCAAGGTGGAAGCCATCGGCAATGGTCAGGTGCTGGACACATGGTACCACCAGCTATGGGTCGATTTGATTCAACTTCCAAGATAAGAAATATCACTGAGGCTATAGTCTCACCAACCAACAAAAAAAAATGACAACATCAGAAAAGGAGAAATATAACAATGGCTTCTATCACCTCTCATAATTATCATTATGGTGTTACAGCAGAAATACTCCCACCAGAATATTTTATCTGTATACGCAATAGAAGTACTTTTAACGATATAACAGAAATAGCCCAAGGACTCAAAGCAACAAACCTTGAATATATTGAGGATAGAGAAGATATATCAAAGGATGAAATGGAACGAGAGTCAGGTGGAAAAGCTGGAGCTATCTTGTCTGTTATCGGAATAATATATGGTCTTCGACCATTTTTTTCTGGTAAACCCATAAGTGGAATAAGAAAAACTTTCACATATACTTCTTTCGTAATACTTGCAATATCATCTTTCTATTTGATGATAAACAATTTGAACTATTATTCAAAAAAACAAAAAATAGTAAGGGACATTGCTTTTAAAGCACATTCCTATTTAAAAGATGGAAACCGTGTAACTCTCATTTTCCATAATAGTGATGCAGAGATTATAAGGTATGCAGTCAGAAATAATCCTTTATGGAAGAATAATGTTACTCTAATTAGGGTCGGTGGTGGATCTAGTAGTTATCCTCTTCTTGAAAACGATGTGAAATTGGTCATCGATATGTAATCGACATGCAATTGAATAATCCAAATGACCTGATCCGAACATTCAAATATGAATAGAGGTATATTATGTTGGGACACACGAGAAAGCACCGTACTGAGGAATGGAATTCTTTTTATGAGAGGCCAAAACATCAAGCTCAAACTCCTAAAGAGTCTAAGGACTCTATTAATTGGAGAACTGCTGCGAAGGAAGCCTTTGGTGATATGCCTAGCACTGCACTTAACTTGCGTGGCTTAAGAAATCGAGAAGGCCTTACACAAGAACAATTTGGCGATGCAATTGGAGTAGAGCAGTCTAATATATCCAAAATGGAGCGTGGGAAGCGTCAGATTGGTATACCGATTGCTAAGCGTATTGGAGAGATGTTTGATATCGATTATCGCCTCTTTCTATAAGCCTAAAGAATGAATCAAAAATAAACTTTGAAATTATATGGTTGACTTTGTACATAAGCTTATGTATAATAGAGGTAAATAGGCATTGGATGAAAAAGAAAGATTTAGAGAAAAAGCTAAAAAAAGTTGGCTGGTGGCTAGATCGACATGGTGGCAACCATGATATTTGGACTAATGGGAGTGACACCAACCAGGTGCCAAGACATGCTGAGGTTAACGAATTCCTTGCTAGAAGTATATTAAAGGAAGCGGAGAAAAACCCAGGTGATACAAAGAGGTAAAGTATGGAATTAGAAGGTAAAATCTGGAAAAATAAAAAGCATTGGCTCGTTGCAGTCTCTTCTTTGAATATCATGACTCAAGGAGAAACTCGGGAAGAGGCATTGTTTATGATTAAAGATGCCATAATCGAGTACATAAAATACTATTTTGAGTCTGAAGTCGAGGATTTTGAGCTAGTTGTTAATGAGTACAAAAAATCTGTGATTGGAATAACTTCGAACAATAGTAAATTGTTGCTTGCACTTTCTCTTAGAAGACAAAGAGAAAAAAGCGGTTCAACAGTACGCGAAGCATCTGAACGTTTAGGTTCAAAATCTCCAAATTCCTATGCCCAATATGAAAAGGGAAAGACAAGGATTTCATTAGATCAATATGAGAAATTGTTACAGGCAGCAAATCCCTTTCAGCACCGATTATTAAGAGTGATCTAATATTGTTGTAGACTTCTGTAAATAGCTTCCACATCTTCCGTTTTTATAAACAAAAGCATGTTTTCATATGTCTCTCGATTTGATTCATGAATTACCAGTCTTTATTTCAATGATCACACTCACACTCCAGTATACTAACAACACAAAAAGGACTTGAAAAATTAAATTTCGTGAATTAATCTTGTCTAGAATTGAGGTAAGAGAAGCCAGCCAAATATGTCACGTATTATAAGTATCCTTACCCTCATTGTCACTTGTCTATTCTACGGCCCTGTTTTCGCTGTTCAGATAGAAACCTTTTATGGAATTGTCGACATCGAAGAACCTGTCCTCATCGAGTTGATCGAAAGCCCTGCTTTTCAACGATTAAAGCACATCCACCAATATGGAGTCGCTTATTACACGACACATCGTGAAGAATATACCCGTTATGACCATTGCTTGGGGGTCTTTTTGTTACTTCGAGCAAAAAACTGTTCCTTAAAAGAACAAATCGCAGGACTCCTTCATGATGTCTCGCATACCATTTTTTCACATGTAGGAGACTGGATCTTCCATCGGCAAAATCAGGAAATTGATTACCAAGATTTCACTCACAGTGATTACCTTGAAGGTAGTGGCTTGGGAGAGATCCTACGGAAATATGGTTATACTTGTGAAGAACTCCAGCCCTTACAAAAGTACTTTCCAGCATTAGAACAGCCCCTACCGACACTCTGCGCTGATCGAATTGATTACAACATTCAAGGAGCCTTCTATCAAGGCTTCATTACATATGAAGAAGCCCTACGCATATTTCATGAGATCCAATTTGTCGATGGAGCCTGGATCAGCAATGAATATGAATTGTTGAAAAAACTTGTCCGTTATTCCATTTTTATGTCTCAAGATTGCTGGGGGAGTGGAACAGAATACATTCTTTCAATGTGGCTTGCAGCAGCCATTATTCGAGGAATCGACATTGGAATCTTCACCATTGAAGATGTACGGTTTGGGATAGATCAAGAAATCTGGGATCGTTTATTAGTTTTGAATGATCCTCTTATTCAAAAGAACATGCATATGATCATGAACTACTCCGATTACCACTGCTTGGTTTCTGCTGAAGAAGCCGATCTTGTAATCATTAGCAAGTTTAGAGGGATCGATCCACTAGTCATCGTCGATGGAAAACGTGTACGTCTGACTACTACAGATCCCATTCTAGCAGAAGATTTTTACACAGCTAAGGATAGGATGGCAAAAGGTTGGGCGATTAAACTCCATGAGCCAGCACTGCAGCATTGAACGGGAAACGATGTCTTTTATGGATTAGTCCTTGGATTTTTCATTCTTTCTTCAAGAATGGCATCTTCAAGTTTTTTGCCTGTAAGCGCCCAAAACATGCGCTCCTCAAGCGATATCATTTTGGATTCAAACGAATCCATTCTCTTGTCAGACAAATCCATTCTCTTGTCAAATGAATCCATTCTCTTTTCTAGTCTATCGATGTGACCATTGATATTATCTTTGAGACTATTCATATCTTCTTTGATGCTGGCTTTGTGCTTATTTATATCTATGCTGACATCAGCTTTGAAGTTTCTTAGGAAAGCATACACAAATCCGATAATGGTAGCTGTCGTTCCTAGAAAAGCTGATACTAAACCTAATATTGTTGGCAAATCCATCGTTTCACCTTCGCTTTAGTCGAGAATATTAGGACCGGTCTTCTAAGCATAGTGTAGCATACTAAAGTTTAATGACGCAAGTAACAATGAAATCAGATTTTTTACGAGGCGTAAGTAGGTTGCTTCGCAGGCGCCGCTGTATCTGGTTCTGGTTGTTTATCTGTCAATGCTCTGAAACGTTTGCTTAAGCCAAAGATAGAAAAGATCCACAAGCATACAATGCCGATAGCAATTGGAGCGATGATCGGTACAAGCTGATAGAGTGCGCTCCCGGAAAATAGAGTAAGCAACCCCATTTGAACATACGATCCCGCAGACTTACCGCCGCGGCCGCCTATGACATCTACAGCTGCCTTACCTTTGACCTTCAGTTCTGGATCCAAAGGAATGTAAGCCATTTCTTTTGTCGGATCAAACAATGAGTATTTTACAGCCTTGCCAAAAGCATTTACGAACAACCCAAGCCCAACAGCAAATATGATGAGTTCTTTGTTTATTACCCCTTGTTTGATCGCATCGACAATTTTCATGCCATCAGGCAATAGGGTGTTGTTGTAATAAATTACACCGAAAAATATTAAGATTCCTGTAATTAAAACAGCTGGGGTAATCATTGCACAAGTGCGCCAGCTAAAAGTGCGCAAAAGGTTGCTGCCTATTAACATTAATATCACTGAAATACCTCCGGTTACTGTCGATAGTCCACCCATGACGCGGTTATATTCTACTTCAGTAGGATAAGCAATTTTAATTTGCCCCTTCCACACTCCTTCAAACAGGTTAATTGATACACCATAAGCAAGTATAAGCATCGCAATTAATCCTAAATAAGGAGATTGAAGAATGTACTTGAAACTTTCACCCATCGATAGTTTTGCTTTTTTCTTTTTTGTTTCACCCATTGCTTCAGGATCATAATAGCGCTTATCTGTCATGACGTATCGGTTAAACCAATAGAATGTGCATAGGAGAATGACACCTGCAAAGGTTACTAGCGTCATCAGGTATTGTAACATCAAACCCGTGGACTCGCCTCGACTTAAGCCCATGCTATGAATTGAGTCAGACACAAGAATAATCGCAGGTCCTGAGAGCAACAAACCGAAATTGCCCACGAATCCAAACATTCCATAGAATCGACGCGCTTCTTTTACTGGAGTAATAGAGTTCGCAAATTGCCAAAATAACAGGGATAGAATGGCGCTTCCCCACAATTCTGCTAAAATATAAAACAGCGTATATGTCCAGTTTCCGACTAGAGGAATAATCCACTTAATGTTGGGATATAACGCTTGATACTCTTCGATAGTAGCCACATTCATATGAATTGATTCTACAAATGGATAAATGCAGTAGGGATACAATCCGAAAAAGATCAGAAAAGGCAATGCAGTCACATAAAACAATCCGATGCGATTAAATATGTTCGCCGCCTTGGTATAGAGAATCATAAAAATTACCGCTGAAGCAGTCACACCAATCCCTTTTGCGAAAGCTAAACTTTCTGCGCCTGCCCCTGGAGCGTTTACCAACATGGCATCTTTTGTATCTCGCAAAAGCGTGTAAATAAAAAGAATGCAAAACATCATAATGCCCATTGGCAAAAACTTTTTAATTTCATAAGAGTGTATCGGCCATAATAACTTTCGTATTCCCGAAAACTCTTGATTTAACTCTTGTGACAAACTTCCCATAATTCTCCTTCTATTAAGTAAACAATCTCGGTCATTAGAATTGTAATTTTATAGCAACTTTAGATTTAGCAAAAATTAATTAATGTGATACTCTGTATAAGTAACGCTTATAACATGTGGATTTTTATGAAATTTGCACCAAATATCACCTTTCTTCGCTATTTCTTCAGCGCAGGCCAAGCCAAAAGCATTTCAAAAGCCGCCAAAGAAAACTATGTGAGTCAATCTGCAATCAGCCAAGGGATCAGTAAGTTGGAGGTTGCTTTGGGAAAACAATTGATCACTCATGAAAAAAATCGCCTCCAGCTTACAACAGATGGATTACTCCTTTTGGATATGTGTAAACAGGTTTTTAACGTGTTTTCCGAAATAGAGGATGCCTTTAACGAGACTGACGGTGTGTTTAAAGGAAAATTATCCTTTGCTTGCACCCACAGCTTTGCGCTTTCCTTGCTTCCACCCTATTTAGGAAGGCTTGCACAAATGAAGACGGCGATCGAGCCAGTCTTAAGATTTGGACACACAGGTACGATTGTAGAGCTTGTGAAAAAGGGGGATGTCGACTTTGGCATCGTTCTCGACAACGAAGACTTCTCAGCGTTCCACTGCAGAGAGATTTATAGAGGGGAATATCAATTATACAAAGCAAAAAAACTGCCGAAGCAAACAATGAACAAATTTATTCTGAGTGAAGAGAGAAGGGAAGTTTCCTTGCTGAGACAGCATCTTCAAGACAGTGGAGTTGAAATGACCTCCTGCATGGAAGTTTCGAGCTGGGAGGTCATTGCAAGCTTAACAGAACACGGGTTGGGAATTGGTTTTCTTCCTGATTACATCATTGGGAAGCGTTCGTTGATTCCTTGTGATTATTCTACCCCAGTAATTCCATACCGCATTTTAGCCATCTTTTCAAAAAACAGAGGATTGCCTCGCAATGCGAAAATGTTCATTGATTTGATGTGCTCTCAAGATTGTTGAGCAGGGAGTGTTCGTGCAATTGCAGGATCAGCATAAAGTTCGTTAATCTTTTTTTCAACGATGTCAAGAACTTCTCCGAAAGGTATTAATCGGTATGGATCTTTGTCATGAATGCCTTCTCTTTTAAAATAGATATCTTTTACGAGAATGTGTCCACTCTCTTTGGCTTTAGAACGCAAAATCTCCCAGATTTTGTCGTTATAAGGATGATATGTGTCTAAGGAGATTTTGAGGCAATCTACTTTTTCCGCTGTAATTCGCGCGAGACGATTGAGTAAGAGGGGGTTGCGGGAGAATGGAGCAAGAAATGATACAACTTGAAAAACATGGTATCCACGGATTTTCAAATGCGCTTGTGTCAATTCAAAAAGATGCTCTGCTCTACCTATGTTAACCGCAAATGTGTTAAAAACTCGGTCGCATAAACAAGCGGCCCAACTAGATACGGGAAGTTCCTGAAGCTCATGATCACAACCCTCTCTGGCTACGGCACAAAGTTCTTTTGCAAGCCCTACATAATCTATACCATCAACTATTACAGCTTTTCCTATTTCTAAGCCCCAATAGTAAGCTAAGAAAAAAAAGTGATTAAAGCTTCGAAAGCTATATCTGCTGTTATAAATAATGACAGGACCTTTAGTAGTTCTGCAGAAATCAGTTAGAATTTCTTCCTGGAACGTAGGCACGTCTAAAGTCTTGAGTTTAGGCAATAACTTGTTTACAATGGTTTCTAGGGTGATTGCTCCAGTGACTGTATCAGATAGTGAACGGAGTGTGGAAGATAATGCTGGCAAAGCAGAATCCTCTTCTTCGTCCTCTTCCTTCGCTTTAGTTGCATTCAAAGAAGTCATTGGAGTTAGACCACAACCATGCATGAGGATGCTGATGTCCTGGTGTGATAAATTTGTGGTATATCCATTTGCGGCAAGTTTAAGAACTCTTTCTATGAGCATTTTACGCAATTCGGGATTTTCAGGATTCTTAAAAGTGTCCGTGATGCATTTGGAAAGCGAAGTGCACAAACGAATAATCTCAAGTGGACGAAGATAGCGAGTTGTCGTATACAATGGATCTGCTGGAAGTGTTGTAAGAGGAAACGTGGATTTAGGACTTGAAGAAGAGAGAGCTGGGATTAAAGACATCATAAGAATTACCTAAGGAGTTATTATGGTTTAAAAAACGGGATAATTTTGATCTGTTTTTAATAAAATGTCAAATTGATTCCCAATCATAAAGTCAGATAACTTGTTCCATCGTAAAATATTCAATCATTTATCAGCCAATCTCCTCAGAACATCGTCATTTCCACCAATCACTTTACCCAAAGCTTTTTTGAATTTATTTTCGCTTAAATCAATATACTTGGCTTCTTGGATTTCAACTGTTTCACAAAGAGATTCGATAACATACTGTCGCATACTCACGCCCTTTTTTGCGGCCAACATCTTTAGGTAAGCATGTTGTTCAACAGGGAAATCGATCGTGAGCCTTACGGTATCTTTTTTTTGCTTCATAAATATTCTCCTTGCAAACCTAAAATGCCGTAAACAATGAAATAAGGCAAACTCTAAATAGAGGTTATGGAGAAATAGCTATTGAATAAATATACTAAATTTAGTATACTGAAAGGAAGGAGTACAGCCAATGACAGATCGACATTTACACTATATGGGTTCCAGCGAAAAAGCAAGACAGGTAAACAAACTACTAAACAAGATAAAGAATTAATCAAAAGCCGCTATAAATGGGCTGAAAGTATGTATAAAGAACATTACGGAGTAAAATGATGGTTAAAAAAACTGAAGAAAAAATCGAGATGACTACAAGCTCCGGCAATATTTTTGTTGACTTAGGTTTTGCTAACGCAGAAGAGGCTTTGGCTAAATCTGATTTAGCCTTACTCATCTACGATATTATAAAGAAACGAAAGCTCACACAGAAAAAAGCTGCAGAAATTCTTGGAATAGATCAACCTAAAATTTCTAATATCATTTGCGGTCGCCTTTCTGGATTTACTTTAGATAGACTAATGAAATATCTTGTAGCTCTTGGATATGATATTGAAATTACAGCGAAACAACATCATTCAAGAACTATTCCACCATGCGTTCATGTGGTCAATCCTGGTTTCAAACATCAAAGATTATCTGCATAAAAGCAGTCCAATTCCTTGCATCCATTCTTCCTATTCGATATCCTATTTGCTAAAATTGCGTCTTGAAATCGGAGGCTTATTTGCGCTTAAAACAACTGGTTATTTTAGGATTCAAATCATTCGCTGACAAAACAGTGATCGAATTCAGCCCTGGCATCACTGGCATTGTAGGTCCAAACGGATGTGGAAAATCGAACATCGCCGATGCTTTCCGCTGGGTACTGGGTGAGCAATCCGCTAAATCAATGCGCGGCAATAAGATGCCCGATGTCATCTTCTCAGGCACTTCGAAACGCCCTGCCTTAAACTTTGCCGAAGTAACCATCACCCTCACCGAAATTAATGGAGAACTCCCCATTGAATACCAAGAAGTGGCTGTCACCCGCAGACTGCACCGCAATGGAGAGTCCGATTATTTTCTCAATAACCGCCCCGTTCGCCTCAAAGATGTGCAAGCGCTCTTTATGGACTCGGGTATTGGCAAGAGCGCTTTCTCGATCTTTGAACAGGGTAAAATTGATCAGGTGATCCAATATTCTCCTTTGGAACGGCGCCACATTTTTGAAGAAGCCGCTGGAATCCTCCGTTTCTTGCACCGCAAGCGAGAGGCTCTGCGCAAGCTGGAGCAGGCAGATCAAAACACTTCGAGAGTACGAGACATTCATCAAGAAGTTGAAAAGCAGATCTCCGTACTCGCAGAACAAGCTGAAAAAGCTCGAGCTTATAAGATATGCAAAAACCAGCTAGAGACTGCTGAAAAGGCGTTATTTGTCACCAAATGGCAAAATCTTGAAAGAAAGATGAAAGACCTCTCTAAAAAAGAACATGAGCTCAAAATCCAGCAAAATGGCCTTAACGAGCATCTTGAAGGGAGCCACCAAGAACTCAGCAACGCTAAACAAGCCTTGAACAATGCCGACCAGGCCTTGCGTGCGAAAAGCGAAGTTCTTTTCAAGGCACGCAGTGCAAAAGAGATCAAAGCTCGCGAAAAAATCTCCCATCAAGAACGGTTTAAAGAACAGACAACAAAGGAAAAGCGCTGGCAGGACGAACTCAAACAATTGCAAAAAAAACAAGTCTCGTATCAGCAAGAGCGCACCACGTTAGAACAACAGCTGTCTCAAATACAAACCGTTGTCCTCGAGCAAGAAAAGATCGTTGAGTTGGAGCGGCAACGCGCAAAGACCCAAGACGAATTGCTCTCCAATTTACGACAACAGCAACAGCACAGCCAACAGGAACGCGTAAAATTTCTGCAGCTTGAGGGGCATTCTGAAAGTGAACTGAAGCAGAATAAAGTGCGCCAAGATTCGCTCCTTGAAAAACAACAGTCGTATCAAGACCGCAAAAATAATCTCGGGGGGATCATTTCAGATTTGAGCCACGTCCACGCAGAAAAAAAACGTGAAATGCAATCGGTCGAGAAAGCCGTCGATGAACAAAAAGCCCTTTTTGCTCAGCAGAATCTCGCTTTGCAAACGCTTTCTCAGTCCATTGACAGCACACGTCATTCCTTTGAAATTGTAAAGCAAGAGAGTTCTGAAATAAAAGCGCGCCATAAAATCCTCACCCGCATGCGGGAGGATCATGAAGGATTTTCAAGTGGAAGCAAAAAGCTTTTACAGGCTGCTCAAGACCAAAAAAGCCCCCTTTTCCAACTTATGCGCCCTCTCTATGAATGCATCAGCCCAGAAAAAGGTGCTGAAAAGGCTTTGGCAACAGTGATGCGCCAATATGCACATACATTAGTGGTAGAAACAAGAGAGGCTCTCAATACCGTTTTACAATATGCAGAGGAGCATCGTCTAAAAGATTTTTCGTTGATCTGCATCACTGAACTCCAGGAATCTGACCGTTTGAATCTGCGCTCATTGATTTCACAAATGAGTGAAAACAAACTTTCAAGCCATTTTCTGCAGTCTATTGCCATTGTAGATAATGTAGAAGCGGCATTTACGCTCGTTCATAACCACAAAGGAGCTGCCGCATGGATTGGCAAAAACATGTTCCTCGACTTTCACGGGGTTCTTTTTTGCTCAGGCCAGAGTGAAAACAATGTGTTTTTACGCGAAGCAGAGATCAAAGCCTTGGAAGCAAAGTTAGCGCAGCTCGAGCAGGATCGCGAACAGCATGAGACAAAAGGAAAAGAACTTTCATTGCAGAGGGATACACTCAGAGGTGAACACAGCGCTTTAGACAAAAGCATACGACGAGACGAGATGAAACTTGTTGAGGTTAATTTTGGAGTGCAACGGTATGCGAATGACTTGGAAAAAGCGAAACAAGAGGAGGGTTCACTTTCCCAGGAACTCATCAGAATTCAATCTATCTTGGAAGAAATTGCAATCAAAATCACCGATCTAGCTCAAAAGCATACTGCAGCAAGACAAAAAGGGGTCGATATTTTAAAGCAATATGCTGTTCTTGAGGAGGAGCTACAAAAACAGCAAAAAGTTGCAAAACAGGAAAACGCCTCGTTGCAAGAACAAGAAGCCCTATATCGAAAAGCTTTTGATGAGCAAAAGAAAATCCAGCACAGCTTGCATATCATCGAAATCAAAGAGTTAGAGACGACAACCCAGCAAAAGCGCATCATGGAGGAAATTGCATCGAGTCAAGAGATGCAAGCAACCATTCAAAAGCAAGGCGTTGAAGTTGACCACACTTTACAAGATGTTGAGAAATCCCTTCTTGAAACGACCGTTAACTGCACAGAACTCGAAAAAGAGGTGCTAATTTGCAAGAGCGGAATCGATTCCATCGAAGGTAAAATTCAAGTATTTCGAGAGCGTCTGAGGCAATGCCAAGAAGAGATCCATCGGATTGGAGTTCAAAAAGCGCAGCTGCAGTCTTCTTTACAAAATCTCGTTTACGAATTGCAGGAACGGTATCAGCTCACGATCGAAGATGCCCAAGCCCTTGTCGTCCCCCCTGGAAGTGGAATAGAAATCCCCATTGACCAACAGGAAAAGCAAGTGCGTGCCCTGCGGCAGCAAATCGAACAGGCTGGCGATATCAACATGACCTCTATCGAGGAATTTGACAAACAAAAAGGGCGCCACCAATTCCTTGAAAAGCAATTGGGCGATCTCGATGGGTCAAAGCAGGAGCTCTTGCAAATCATCACTGAGCTCGACACAGAAAGCCGCAAAATTTTTAAAGAGACTTTCCAATTGATCCGCGCTAATTTTCAGAAAAACTTCCAAATTCTGTTTAATGGCGGAGAAGCCGATTTGCAGTTGACCGAAGCGGCTGACATTTTGGAAGCTGGAATCGAAATTATTGCAAAACCCCCCGGTAAGCAGATGAGAGCGATTAGTTTGATGTCTGGTGGAGAAAAATGTCTGACAGCAATGGCATTATTATTCGCAATTTTTGAAGTTAAACCCTCCCCATTTTGCTTGCTGGATGAAATCGATGCCCCTCTCGATGATTCGAATGTCGAACGGTTTCTCAATGTTGTAAAGCAGTTTGTCGAAAGGTGCCAATTTATTATCATCACCCACAATAAAAGGACAATGGCCATTGCAGATGTGCTTTGCGGGGTGTCAATGGAAGAAAAAGGCGTATCAAAATTATTGGCTATTGAGTTTGCAAAACAAGCCGAGCCCATCTACGCAAGTTACTAAAAAGGGACGTAAAGGACAAAGGACGTAAAGGACATAAGGGACATAAAGGACTCTAAAGGACAAGGGACATAAGGGACGTTGCACATGTCCTTTAGGTCCCTTATGTCCTTTACGTCCTTTGTCCTTTATGTCCATCTTAGGTAACGTATGGCATCAAAAATTCGAGTTCTTAAAGAGCACACAATAAATAAAATTGCTGCTGGAGAAGTGATCGAAAATCCCGCATCAGTCATAAAAGAGCTCGTTGAAAACTCTATAGATGCTGGTGCCACCGAAATTGCCATAGAAGTGCGTGGGGGTGGCCGACAATTGATCCGCATTGTCGACAATGGCTCTGGCATGAATCGCGATGATTGTCTTCTTTGCTTAGAAAGACATGCCACTTCAAAAATTCGTGAAGTGGAAGAGATCCATTCAATCGAAACCATGGGATTCCGCGGCGAGGCAATCCCCTCAATCGCATCGATATCAAAATTTACCTTAATAAGCTCTGAAGAAGCCTCTGAAGGGACCATGATCATTGTCGAAGGAGGGAAAATTCTCCAATGCTCCGCAGCTGTGAGATCTCGTGGAACAACCATAGAAGTGAAATCCCTATTTTTCAATGTCCCTGTTCGCAGGAAATTCCAAAAATCGCCAGCCCATGACACAAATGAAATCGTCAAAATCGTCAGCAGTCTCTCTTTAAGCCATCCTCAGATTGCTTTTCAGTTAGTTAGCGATCAAAAATCACTCATTTCCGTTTACTCTGATCCGACACAGCTTCCTAGCGATGCTTTGCGTGAAAGAGTCAAACAAATCCTGGGAGAAGATTTTTTAAATTCAACCTGCTTTGTACAACAGGAGCAAGAGGAATTCAAACTGATGGGTTTGATAGGACAACCGTTCTACACGCGTCACAATCGCACAGGGCAGTTCCTCTTCATCAATCATCGCGCGATCAGTTCTCCACTAGTTGGTTTTGCTGTCAAGGAAGGATATAGCACAATGCTTCCTTCCAACCGACACCCTGTTTATGTGCTGCATCTCACCATTCCAGGCTCCATGGTAGATGTCAATGTGCACCCCCAAAAAAGGGAAGTCCGTTTACGCCAAGAGCAGTCTCTCAAGGAAATGATTCGGCAAGCCATTCAAAAATCGCTGCACATGGAATCCTCTTTATCTTTACCCTCTTTTGAGGACCCATTTGTCCCTGCGCCCATTCCTTCCTTCAAGAATGCGAGTTATTTTATAGACTTTCCTGTGGAGCCCAAACAACAGCCTGAAAACCCCTTTTCCTTTATTCGCCCCGTTGTCAATACCATTGAAACACCAACTATAAGACAGAAAATTAGTTCTCCTGCACCGACTTTACCCGTTCCATCCTTGCTTGCAAATGCAACATCTAATGTCCGGGTCATAGGGACTCTTAAAGACTATCTTCTTGTCGATGGAGCCCACTTGGCCGACAGAGCACCTTCAGGGGGGCTTGGGCTTTTAGATCAAAGGGCGGCCTATGCTAGAGTCCTTTTTGAGCGATTACAGCAAAGGGGCGCAGCAGAAAAAGTAGAAGAGTTACAATCTTTACTGATACCGATTAGTATTGAGACCACTCCCCTTGAAACCTCGATACTTGTCCAACATCTCGAAGAATTTAATCGTTATGGGATTGGTATCCGGCAAACGGGACCGCACATTTTTCATGTCGACTCAATTGCAACCCATTTATTTGCGAATGTTGATCTATCAAGCTTTATCAAAGGGATCGTTCATGAAATCCAAGCCGACCCATTGCATAGCCCTTTTGCAAAAGATCGAGAAAAGAAGCTGGCTTGGAAAGTGAGTCTTGAGTCGAGACATTACAACAAGCGCCTCACAATTGAAGAGGGGCAACGCTTGATAGATCAGCTACTGCGCTGTGAAATGCCTTATCAATGTCCTTATGGAAGACCAACTATTGCCTTTATTACATTGGATGAAATTGCGAAAAAATTTATATAACAGGTAGAGTAACAGTTCAGATACCCCCTTCACTATATGTCAGGCCTTCAGCCTGAGGTGTTTATGTGCCAAACCTAGGGCGTTGCCCTAGGCTATTATATTTCAGGGCGTTGCCCTGAGAACTATGCCCAGGCTGAAAGCCTGGTTTATAAAAGCCTAGGGCAACGCCCTAGGTTTCGCACATAAACACCTCAGGCTGAAGGCCTGACATATAGTGAAGGGGGTATCTGAACTGTTAACGGATAGAGGATATGACATGAACTTTATGAAACGCTTAGATATTCTTCGAGAAAACCTCAAGGGATTGTCATGCGATGGTATTATAGTAGATGATCCCATTAATCTTTTTTATTTCATAGGTATTGATTTATCGGCAGGTCGCCTTCTCATCCACTCCAAAGGCGCACAGCTCTTAGTAGATGGACGTTATCTTGAAATCTGTAAACAACGTTCTCCGGTGCCAGTCATCCTTGCTGCACAATCAGGAGATACAGCTCTACAAACCCTATTCGAAGGAGAATGTTCCTTTATCAATCGACTTGGATTCAACACCGACACCACCTCATACAAAGCTTATCAAGAGCTACAGAAAACTCTGAGCTCATTATCGCGTCAAGTGACTCTTGTGCCTCTTGACAGCATTGTAAAGCAACAACGAATGATAAAAGATGACGATGAAATCGATTGTTTGCGCGATGCGGCTCACCTTGGCTCAGATGGTTATGACTTTGTTACCACTTTATTAAAAGAGGGGATCACCGAAAGTGAATTAGCAATCGAACTGGAAATTTTTTGGAAAAGACGTGGTGGCACTGGTGTGGGGTTTGATCCCATTATTGCATTTGGTCCAAATAGCTCCATGCCACATTATAGAGCCGGTAATACCCAACTCCGCCGAGGTGACACAGTCCTGATTGACATTGGAGTGCTTTATCACCACTATCATTCAGATATGACGCGGGTCATATTTTTTGGCGACCCTCCAGCTGAAATGCAAAAGATTTATCGGATCGTAAAACAAGCCCAACATGCTGCTTTAAGCTTATGCCGCCCCGACACAACCATCGGAGAGCTCGATGATGCTGCAAGAAAATTGATTTCCGAAGCGGGATATGGAGAGCTCTTTATGCATAATTTAGGCCACGGAGTAGGCTTGGAGATACATGAAATGCCTTCAATACGAAACAAGGAACCAAATGCCAGTTTGAGATTACAGCCAGGAATGGTAATTACTATTGAGCCTGGAATTTACTTGCCAGGTATTGGAGGGGTCCGTTTGGAAGACACGGTTGTGATCACAGACGAAGGCCACGAAAATCTAACCAAGCGCCCTGTGTAAGCAAAATCACCACCATTCTGAGATAGTTTTAAAAATTTTTTCAGGATCTCTGCTTGGATAAAGATCTTCAGCAATTAACAATGTCGCGTTACGTCTTGCAGTCAATAACTGTTCTGGAGTCATGTCCCTCGTGTTAGTTAATCTTAGGGTGTTATTAACTGTGTGGAAGACCTTTGAATCTTGATATAATGGTCCAAAGTGTTTAATAGTCGAAATATCCGAATAACCACGGTCTGGATATAACTTTACAAAAGTGACTTCACCATCTCTGCCTGGATACAGCTGTCTAGTCACCTCTCTCGTAACTTTTTCCCTTTCCTGCATATTCTGTTCCTGAGTCATTGGTGGTTTTCCTTCGGCCGTAAGGACCCCCATAACTTTATTGACTGTTTGCAAGATCCGTTCCTCTTCCAATGAACGTGATAATGTAATTTCCTCCAGCCGTTGGGGACGCTCAGTTCGTCTGCCAGCTTTGTAGGCAATTTGCTGTCCACTTTGCAGCATGGCTCTCTGCATATCCTGATAAGCCCTTACTGCTTGTACTGTAGGGGGTTGTGAAAGAATGCTATCTCCAATCTTTTCAGAGATCGCATCTAAAACCATGAGGCCCCCAATCACTGCCGCTCCAATACCTGCTGTCGCAGCCGCCCCTGCAGCGAAAGCAGAAGCACTGCCGAAAGCTGCTGCCATATGTGTAGCTCCCATAGCCTTAGCACCAACACTCACATAGTGTGTTCCGTGTGCAAGAATATTCGCTTGTGTATTTACTGAGGACATACCTCTTCTTACTGTTGCGGCTGAGTCTCCTTCCAGCACATCTGTGATTGAGCCTCTGGGGAATGGTTCTATGTCATACAACGAGAAATAATCCGTAATTCTTCCGGCAACACTCACTACATTATTTAGGGTGGTTTTTATTTCTTCTTCACTTCGAGAATCAATGACGATGGAGGCACTGAGTAAACTAGGTAAACTGCCGGCGGGTCTGCTTTCTTTTGCTTCTTCCCTTCGAGGATCAGTAATGACTGATGCACTCGGTAGACTACGAGTTGAGGGTTTAGGAAGTGTTTTTGAACTAGGCAACACGAGGTCTGCAACAGAAGATGTTGATGCCGCTTCATGGTGTGTAGCTGAAAAAATCTTCTCTTTAAAATTATTAAATTCTGTTGAAGAATAGGATTCGCTTTTTTTTAAGAACTGAACGAGGTCATGGACGCGTGAATCTCGCTTAGCGGCTCCTTCAAATTTAGATATTAATCTATCTTTTATCGGTCGGTCGATCTCAAGCCCCTTACTAAAAAGTTCTTTGGCAAAGGCAAATATATTATCGTCGGTTTGATTTTCTATTACTTTTTCGGCTAAGTTATACAGCTTTGCATTAGGAAAAGTACTTGTTTCTATATGTGCAAAAGAGTGGTCAGCTGGAATATTCATTTGAACCTCCAGTTATCATCTCATCATTAATCACTTATAACTATTATTATAACATTTTAGTTAATTAAGTGTTGTTTTTAGCAAAATAAACATAGAAATTGAGAAAAAGGTGGGATTAATAAAAGAAAGTCTAGTAAATAGTGTAATGAGATGGATTAAAGAAATCTAAATAGGAGGTAATTGCAGAAGTGCCGGCCCTCCGGGACGGTATGTGTAGGTTGGCGTTTACCCAGGCTTCGCTTACCCCTCCGGGGAGCTTCAGCCTGGGCTATTACATGAACAGGCCCTCCGGGCTGTTTGCAACTTCTTTCACTTGCTGAAACACATCGACATATCTAGCACAGCAAATGACAGATGTTGCAAACAGCCCGGAGGGCCTGTTCACATAATAGCCCAGGCTGAAGCTCCCCGGAGGGGTAAGCGAAGCCTGGGTAAACGCCAACCCACACATACCGTCCCGGAGGGCCGGCACAAACTAATTGCGCTATCTTTTGGACGAAGTTAAACCAATAGCCAGATTTTTTTGATTTTTCAGCAACTATATTGTATACTTAATGGTGTACAATAATCTGAATGCCCTAAGAGGGCTTTTTATTTGCGTTTGTACCAGAAGTATTTTTTTATCTTGAGCGTGTACTGCATCCCTGTCGGCGTCCCTTCCCATACCGTTTGCACTGCAGCTCTTTGCTGAAGCTCCGCCGTTAATATCAGCATAGTAGCTGTGATCACAACAATAAACAAGTCTACAAATAACAATGACTCCGCAAGCGATGGGCCTACATAGTATCCTGCACCCTTATAGGTCTCTAATGTGATTGTGCTTACTGTCCATAAGACCCCAAATGTCATACCCTTAAATCCAAAGCGACAGGTAGCCCAAATTACTGCAGGAAAAAACAGATATAGAAACTGAGCACGTGTCAAAATGTTTATATAGCTAATAACCAGGAATAAAATCAGAATTAATAGGGATTGATAAGGGATTTTATAGGGGATCGTAAATTTATATCCTCCAAGCCAGGCAAGCATAAGAGGAGTGATCACGAAAACTCCCCCGCTATCTCCCAACCACCAGGTCAACCAATATTTTAGATAATCCGACCAAGGTGTTAGTCCAGCCATTCTTTGCGCTAAGATTCCAATACTCGCTCCTATTAAACAACTAAGAGCTCCAAAGAACATAAATTTGATGACCGTCATTGGAATCTCTAATATATTGAGAGACCCAATGTATCGCCGAATCAATAGGGTCGCAACCACAGCCTGCAAAGCGGCCCCAAAAGCCATTGTGAAACTGATCATCCCAATGCTAATGTTGGGGTGATCAAATGCATATTCTTGAAGACGAATCGCACTTTCACCCCAACAGCCCAAAAGCACAGAAAAAGAAGCGCGATATCCTAAGAGTAAAAGGGCTCCCAAAGCAAACCCTGCTGCTGGCCAAATAGGGGAAGAATTGGTTCCTGCAACGGCAAGTTTATGTCCTAAATATCCTAAGGAAAAATAGATGATGGCGACAAAAGAAAGCACGACGATATTATGAGAAATTGAAGTCGTGCGTAAGGGCTGAACAATCATTATTCTTACCTACGTAAATGTCTCTCGTGAAGACTCTCAATAAGATATTGATATGAGCGGTAACGCAGCAGCGATATCTCTCCTGCCTCTATTGCCCTTATAACAGCACACTCTTGTTCATGCAAGTGGGAACAGTCGGGATACTTACATTTCCTTCCACATGCATATATTTCAGTAAAGTAAGCTTCGATATCCTCTTTGTTTAAATTCCATACTCCAAAGCTTCTAATTCCAGGGGTATCAATACACCAACCACCCGAAGGCAGCTGCAAAAACGAAGCAGCTGATGTTGTATGGGTTCCTTTTTGGGTTTTCCCAACAATCGGTCCTACGAGTAGTGCCATCCCCGTCACCGCTGTAATTAGTGACGACTTGCCAACGCCGGATTGACCTGAAAAAACGGATGCTTTCCCTTGCATCTCGCGCCTCAGATCGTCAATCCCTTCTCCTGTTGCAGCACTTACACCAATCACTCTCAACCCAGCTTTTCGGTAAGCAGATATAAACTCATCATAGAGAACTTTTTCCTCTGCTCTCAATGAGTTATCGAAAGTACTATCCTCAAAAAGATCGATCTTATTTACAACGATGATGGGGATCATTCTGCCCATTTGAGTCGCAATGATGTAGCGATCTACAATAAACGGTTTCAACGGAGGAGATACGACAGAAACAGTAATGAGTACTTGATCGATGTTTGCTGCAATGAGTTGCTGTTTTCTTCGAGAGAGATTGTCTGCGCGCGAAAGAACCGATTGCCGTGGTTCGACAGAGTAAATTTGTCCTTCTCCAGGACAAATTTCCTCTAATCGCACCCAATCACCAACAGTTACCAAATTTTTGAGCTGCGTTTTGTCTTTCTTAAGAATCCCTTTAAGCGCGCAAGTGATTATCTTTCCTTCACAATCTACTGAAATCCCTTGAGACATCACTGAGAGGACTCTTCCTCTCAAGTGCTCCTCTTTCTCCTGTTCTTTATCTTTAGCCCGTTTTACAATTTTATCTTGATCTGTCTTTTTATATTTTGATCTGTCTGTTGCAATAGCATGTTTTCTTTGTTTTTTTCCTTTTTTCCGTTCTTCGCCAAAAAATTCCTCTTCGACGGTACAGCTGCTCCAACGTTTTCTGCTATGCTTGCTTGGCTCATTCATTCATGCGACCTCAGTACATACATGCAAATTGTGGCTGCGGCGGCAACGTTTAGCGATTCCATTTCACCTGGCATGGGGATTTTCACTTTCTTAAAGCTTGCTGCCTCCTCAGATACCCCTTGAGCCTCACTACTCAACAGTAGCAGGATCTTATCAAGGCGAGGGAATTCTCTAATATCAATCCCGTGAACATCAGCTGCCACAGGCTGCCATTGATTGTCTTTAATGAGTCCTTTTAGATCATTCCAGGACCCCCTTGCAAGTGGAAGGCGAAATGTTGCCCCCTTACCTGCTCGCAAGGCTTTGTCATTATATGGATCGCAACTGTTATTTAGAATATAAGCCCCTTCCCATCCAAGTGCCAGCGCCGTTCGAAGAATAGTCCCCAAATTACCGGGATCATTGATGCCATCACATGCAATGACGCGCTTGCATCCTTTCAATGAAGCTTGTTTAGGAGTTGCAACTTCCGCAATGATCCCTTCAGGATTCTGCACCCCAGACACTTTGTCCATGACAGCTTCGCTAACGACAATGACTTCGTCGGCTTTGACGTTTGCGGGAATCGCATTTATATCACACGTCAGAATAACTTTCGTATGGTGACTTGTACATACTTCAGAGACCATTTTCATCCCTTCTATGATGACGCTGCCATGTTCATCACGGTAGTCATGGTTTTGTCTTAATCTGACAAAATGCTTTACAAGGGGATGCTGTGAGCTAATAATTTCTCGTGTCATATGTTCCAAAGGGGGTTTTGTTTTAAGAGTGCAATGACCTCTTCAGGATCATGAAGGTCATATTTAATGGCAATTTGTTCTGCTTCTTTCATTAAAGCTCCCATTTTCTTTCCAGGGAGAATTCCATGAGCTTGAAGCACGGCTGCGGAGACCAAAGGCTTTTTCTCTACAACGCGTTTGATATGCGGTTTCAAGGCTTCATGCCGCTTCTGATGGCGTTGCAAGATTTCTTCTTTTTGTTCTTTAGAGTACCCTGTGGCGATCGTATTGAAATAGGCTTGAAAAAACCGGTCTGCATAAAATTTCACCCATTCAGGTGTTTCAATCTGCTCTGGTGCTATTTCTTCCTTCTCCAACAGAGTTCTTCCCTTGTGCGCAAACTCTAAAATGCTCCCCTCATGCCCGCTCGTCTTAAGATACTCACAAAGTTGGAGTAATTCTTTTAAAGACAAATTAGGAAAAAGCTCCATCAAATAAAGAATCGTTGGCGTTTCTTTCGGAAAAGCTTTAAAATTTGCGACCCTTTGCTGAATCATTTCTAATTCGAGATTCTCAAGTGCAGGAAAAATCACCGAAAGAAGGCCCAGTCGATGCATCTCTACCAACGCGAAGTCAAACCCTGGAAACTTTGCCATTTTATGGAATTCCTGCCAAACTCTTTCCATCGCTACAGCGGGAAAAAGAGTATTGGCATGGACTTGAATGGCATGTTGGGTCTCAGGATCCATCTCAAAACCAAAGCGGGAGGCAAAACGGATTGCGCGCACCATTCGCAATCGGTCTTCAGCAAAACGCTCATGGGGACTCCCAATGGTGCGAATCACTCCGCGCGCTAAGTCCTCTTTCCCATGTACGTAGTCAATGATCACATCCTGCAACGGATCGTAAAACATTCCGTTGATAGTGAAATCCCTCCGATAGGCATCCTCTTGCGGAGTCGACAGCTCAATTTTTTCCGGTCTTCGTCCCCCTATGTATTCGATATCTCTTCGAAAGGAGGCCACTTCATAGGGATGACCCTTAATCACGACGATGACGATGCCAAAAGCAATGCCCACCGGAACTGTATTTTTAAATAAACTCATGACAACTTCTGGAGGGGCATTTGTCGCAATGTCGATATCATCTGAAGGGTGTTTTAATAGGAAATCGCGAACCCATCCCCCAGCAAAGTAGGCGATATAACCCGCTTTGCTCAAGGTTTCCACGATAAAAAAAGCATCTTCTTGGGAAGTCATCTGCATACATTAATTGTATATTTTGGTATAATTTTTTAGTGAGGTAAAAACAATCAACGGCTCTTATGATGGAAGAAATATATAACAAAAACAACCCCTTTTTAGCGTCTATTAAAGAAAGGTATAGCCTTTGCAAGCCAGGATCGCATAAAGATACCCAGCATGTTGTACTCGATCTGAAGGGTTCAAATATCAATTATGAGGTGGGTGATAGCATCGCTATATTTCCACAGAACGACAACTTTGCTGTTCATCAATTGCTGCATATCCTCCATGCCTCAGGTGCCGAGATTGTAAAAGATCGACACGATAAAGAGTGGACATTCCTCGATTTTCTAGCGTCACGAGCAAATATTGTCGAAATTAACCGAAAACTGTTAAGTGAAATTGCTCTCAGACAGACAAATACTGACAAAAAAATATTTCTGGAATCATTCCTGCTTGAAAGCAATAAAATAGCCCTTAAAGAATATCTGAGCTCAAATCATGTCACAGATTTGATGCATGCCAATCAGGAAGTCCTTTTTAGCCCTCAGGAATTTTCTAGCATACTCATGCCACTACTGCCGCGGTTTTATTCCATTGCCTCCTCACCGAAGGCCAATGAGGAAGAGATTCATCTGACTGTGGCTCTGCTTAAGTATGCCTGCAACGGAACCGTCCGGACCGGCGTGTGCACCCAATACCTTTGTCAGATTGCTCCCTTAAATGAGGCTATTGTGCCAGTCTATATTCAACGCCACCACGGCTTTACCCTCCCTCACGATGATGCTCCAATCATTATGGTCGGCCCAGGAACCGGCATTGCACCTTTCCGCGCCTTTATGCAAGAGCGCTCCATGCGGAGCGTGTCAGGAAAAAGTTGGCTCTTTTTCGGAGAATGCCACCAGGAATTTAACTTTTTTTATGAAAACTTCTGGAATGAGTTGGTAGCTCATGGAAAGTTAAGGCTTGACGTTGCCTTCTCACGAGATCAGGAACACAAAGTCTATGTACAACATCGGATGTTGGATCGAGGGAAGGAGCTGTTCGACTGGCTGGAGAATGGGGGATATTTCTATGTGTGTGGAGATGCCCAGAGAATGGCCAAAGACGTTGAAGCCACATTGTTGCAAGTGATAAAACAGCACGGAAACTTTGGCGATGATACTGCAAAGATGTATGTGAAGCGCCTTCGAACCGAGAAGCGCTACCTGCGCGATGTCTATTAAGCAAATTATTCTATTTACAAATAATGAAGAACCAGTTCAAGGGTGTGAAAAAATCGATAATGGTTTGTGCCGGCCCTCCGGGACGGTATGTGTTGGTTGGCGCTTACCCAGGCTTCGCTTACCCCTCCGGGGAGCTTCAGCCTGGGCTATTACGTAAACAGCCCTCCGGGCAGTGTGAAAAATAATTTTCTAACAAAAGCTACCGCATACAGCCCGGAGGGCCTGTTCACGTAATAGCCCAGGCTGAAGCTCCCCGGAGGGGTCAGCGAAGCCTGGGTAAGCACCAACCGACACATACCGTCCCGGAGGGCCGGCACAAACCAATTATTAATTTTTTCACAGCCTGTCCCTGGTTATTTTTGATTTACATCTGTTCCCACACCTGCGGTTTTTGCTCGCAGGCTCGCGAAAACCTTGGAGTGGGCTACAGAATGAGATAAAAAAGAAAAAAATGATAAAAAAAACGTGCCCACAAAATGTTGCGGGCACGTTCAGCATGTTATGGCGTAGGCACGGGACCTAAAGGACTAGTTGGCTCGGGACCGTATGTAAAACTACTTGAATCCTGAGCTTCCTGAGAAAATAATGTCACAGATGTAGCCAACGGTACAGTCGTGTTAGAACCTCCATTCCTCGAAGCAACCACGATCACGCGATTATTAGGAATTGTAATTACTGTACCAGATGGCGCGACAAACTGAATACCTGCTACATAATCTCCAAAGGGAGGATCGGTAATCGTAATTGTTCCGCCTAATGACCCCGATCCACCAGTGAATGTCGCTGAAGGCTGTAGCGTAATCACCACCCCGTCAGGTTGTCCTACAAATGCCGTCACCACCACAGTGTTTCCACTTGGCGTATATGTAAAGCCTATTTCGGGAAACTGAAAGGACAATGTTTGACCAGTATCATCCACGAATGTGGCTCCTGTAGGTCCAGTCGTTCCCGTTGCGCCAGTGGTTCCTGTGGCCCCAGTTGAACCTGTAGCTCCAGTTGAACCTGTGGCTCCTGTTGAACCTGCCCCCGTTGCTCCTGTAGCTCCTGTTGCACCATGATGGCCATGCTTGCTATTGGCAACACCGGCACCAACTGCAGCGCAAATTCCAGCACCCACTAACATTCCACCCACAAATAACACTGGTTTAGAGCACCAAGTTGTTCCACAAGGCTGCTCACAATCATATTGACAATATTGTTCAGGGCAACATTCTCCATTGCCATAATAACCCTGATTGTCATATTGCCCTTGAGCAACATAGTAGCCTTGTTGAAGCTGTTCATACTGATCATGACCACCATAATATTCTTGGTTGCCATATTGAACCTGACCAACATTTTGATTGTGGTCGACAGCATACTGTTGATTATTTTGATGCTCTTGTCCAACAAAATAGCCTTGTTGAGGCTGAGCATACTGTTCATTACCAACATTTTGATTCTGGTCGACGGCATATTGTTCATAATCTTGATGCTCTTTGCCTACATAATATCCTTGCTGAGGCTGAGCATACTGCTGATTGCCAACATTTTGATATGGATCCTGGTTGACATAGTATTGTTGATTGGCAGGTTGTTGTTCTTGCCCAACAGAATACTCTTGATGCATTTCTTGATCTTGATTGCTATACATCTGATTCATATTTTGGTCTTGATTACTATAAGTCTGATTTACGTCCTGACTTTGATTGCCATGGTAATCTTGATTGGGATAATACTGCTGAGCGGACATCGATGAATGACCACCTAAGCACATCGTCAGCATACTGAGCACTGACAAATGTCCAATAATGAATTCACTAACCTTCTTAATCATGTTTTACTCCATGTTTGTTATTCTAAACTTTATGGTACGTTTAATGTGCCGTAAACAAATGGTGCTGTTGTTTCTGCCTGGCTGCTGAATCCACTGACCAATGCTGAAGGCATTAAATACGTCGTTGAACTATCCCTTTGTGCATCTACTGAAATCTGATTCGACGATAGAGTGAGGTTTAACAACGGTGAAGAAATAAATAGCAATCCCGCAATATACGTTCCAAATTCCGTTGGAGGCCCCACTGTAATCGCCGGGGGGAAATGCGGCCCAGTCGTGCTCACATGTGTAACACCTGATTCGAAAACCGTCCCATCAGGATAGGATACAAACGAATATATATCTACTGTACCCGAAATAGAAGCAACATTGATTGAAAAATTAAACACGAGATCATTGACGGGATCATTGCTGAACGAGCCACTTCCTGTTGCCCCAGTGGCACCTGTGGCTCCGGTTGCTCCTGTCGCACCAGTTGGACCTGTTGCACCCCCTCCTGGACCCGTTGGACCTGTGGGTCCTGCTTGTCCTGTTGCCCCTGTCGGGCCGGTCGCCCCACCCCCAGATCCTGTGGCGCCCGTAGCTCCAGTAGGTCCAGCTGGCCCTGTCGGACCCGTTGGTCCTGTCGGTCCTGGGGGATCTACTCCTGGTCCCGTAGGCCCAGTCGGACCTGTTGCTCCTGGCCTTCCAGATCCTTTTGGACCTGTGGATCCCTTTGAACCTTTGTGTCCGCGGGTTCCCGGAGATAATGCAACACCGACAAGAGCTCCTCCGAGGCCTGTCAGGGCTGCAATTCCGATAGTGCGCAGCGTTGGGGAATTCCAAAATGAATACTCTTCCTCGCAGCAGCTATTATCATAACAATCATCTCCGCAGTCATCGTAGCAGTCTGTCGGGATATAATATCCATAAGCATTATCGGCCAAAATGGACTGACCTGGTGTAAAAGTTGCCGTAAGCATACCCAAAGAGGCACAATAAGCCATAAAGCGTTGAAAGAAAGTCTTCATTACACCCTCACATGTTTAATTTCCGAAGTAAAACATTTTAAAAAATTTTTAACAATTACTTTTGTGAGATTCGTAAATCGTTGCATTTGAACAGCGGTCGATTTATTTTGATTCCGGTCTTGACTTTAAAATTGAAAAACCCGATATCATTGGAACATGCAAAACACAACATGTGGTAGTGATGCTTCAAAAAATATACAACATCTTGTAGCAATTCAGGTAAAAACTATATACTTATCTTAGGAGAATTCAGATGACAAAACCTACACCAAGAGCGATGGCCACCTCTTTGCGCACCTATCACCGTCCCATCAAAGAAGGGGACACCATGTTGGAAAGTTGGGAGCAGGTAGTAGACAGAGTGGTAAGCCATCAACGCTGGTTGTGGGAAAGGGCATTAGGGCGCACGTTATGCGAAAGGGAAGAAAATGAACTTGAAGACCTAAAGGCTTTAATAGTTGGACGATATATTGCTCCTGCAGGGCGCACGTTGTGGCTCGGGGGAACAGAATTGAGCCGCATACGCGAGTCAAGCATGTTCAACTGCTCTTACACACATATAGAAACAGTTTATGATGTTGTGGATGTTTTGTGGCTGCTACTACAAGGGTGCGGCGTTGGCTTCAGACCTATTACAGGAACCTTGAATGGATTCCGCCGTCCACTGCAAGAAATCCAAGTAATTCGCTCCACACGTACGACAAAAGGCGGCATCGAGCATAACGTAGAAACATTTGATCCCCATACCCAAACCTGGACCATCAAAGTTGGAGACTCTGCAATTGCATGGGCAAAAGCCGTTGGGAAATTAGTAGCGGGAAAATTTCCAGCAAATCGATTAGTCTTAGATTTTTCTGAAATTCGACCTTCTGGCACCCGCCTGAAGGGATATGGTTGGATATCTTCTGGCGATGAACAAATCGCAAAAGCTTTTAAGGCAATTGCGCAAATCTTGTCTGACCGTGCAGATCAATTGCTTACACGCATGGATATTCTAGATATTATTAACTGGCTCGGCACGATTCTTTCCAGCAGACGGTCAGCACAAATCGCACTCTTCGAATACAATCAACCCGAATGGGAAGAATTCGCACTGGCGAAAAAAGAGTGGTGGCTAAAAGGCAATGCACATCGTCAACAGTCTAATAACAGCCTCCTTTTCCTCACAAAGCCCTCAAAAAATGAATTAGAAATGTTGTTTAAGCTGATTATTGATTCAGGTGGATCTGAACCTGGAATGATTAATGCCGCTGAAGCAGAACGAAGAGCTCCATGGTTTAAAGGTTGCAATCCATGCGCTGAAATCCTTTTGGGCAACAAGAGCTTCTGCAATCTTACCGAAGTCAATGTATTGGCATTCAAAGGCGATAAAGTTGGTTTGGAGCGTGCTTTAAGATTGGCAGGACGAATGAATTATCGTCAAACGATGGTCAATTTACGGGATGAAATTTTACAGGAAGCCTGGCACCTAAACAATGACTTCTTGCATCTTTGTGGGGTTGGTTTGACCGGTGTTCGCGCCCGTCCAGATCTGACGGCTTATGATTATAAGCGGATGCGCAACATCACTGTGAGCGCTGCATACAGCATGGCTAACGAATTGAATGCTCCTCTGCCAAAAAATGTGACTTGCATTAAACCCAGCGGCACGATCAGCAAGATTATGGGAACAGACGAATGGGGTGAGGTCCCTGAGGGGGTCCACATGCCGATGGGCAAGTACATTTTCAACAACATTACTTTCTCTAAACACGATCCTTTGGTAGCGCGATTCCGCGCAGCAGGCTATTCAGTCATTGAAAAACCTCATGAATCTGAATCTGTTTTGGTCAAATTCCCTGTCAAATATGACAATGTGCCTTTCACACGGAAAACAGTAGCAAGAAAAAATGGGGTTCTTGAAGACATCGAAGTCAATACCGACTCGGCCATTACACAGTTAGAGTGGTACCGTCTTCTACAGGAAACTTGGTGCGAGCAAAATGTGTCGAATACGGTTTCTTATGATGTTTCTGAAGTACCTGCAATCATCGATTGGATGTTGGAGAATTGGGAAAGTTATGTAGGTGTTTCCTTTCTTTTCAGGAACGATCCGACAAAAAATGCGGAAGACTTGGGATATGCCTATTTACCTCAAGAGGTAGTTACGAAGGAGGCATACGAGAGTTACAGTTCCCGTTTGAAGCCGATTGATTATGCAGGCATTGAGATGAGGGATGATCTGGCCTTGGCAGATGCGTGTGCAACAGGCGCCTGCCCCATCCGATAAACGCAACGGAGTATTGCAGCAAAATTCTTCGTGCCCGTGCCCGAATTAATAGGGGGTTTTTGCTTTTCCAAACAAATGTAATAACGCAAGTTGCTAGTCATGCAATGCTTTTAATGAGGCCAAGAAAGGACATAAGGGACAAGGGACCTAAAGGACATAAGGGACGTAAGGGACTTTAAAGGACAAGGGACATAAGGGACAAAGGACATTTGTTGTCCCTTAGGTCCCTTGTCCTTTAAAGTCCCTTACGTCCCTTATGTCCTTTAGGTCCCTTGTCCCTTATGTCCTTATTTGAGTAGAGTAGGCACGAAGTTGAGGTAGTCGCAGGCGGTCAACAAATAACGCACACCATTTTTCTCTCCAAAAGGCGCTTCACCCGCCCTCACATTATGCAAATGCCCAAAGACACAAATCTCCACACCAAACTGTTCTAATAATCGCGACACTTGCGAGTCTTTCAAATCAAGTCCTATTGGAGGATAATGTGTCATCACTAACCGCTTCTTACCTGGAAAATTCTTAAAGCAATTTAAGCTCAGTTCTAAACGGCTAAGTTCCCTTTGAAAAATCTTCTGGTCTTCTTTCTTGTCCTCTAGTGGATTTCTAGGCTCTTCGGTTGGTTTTTTTGTTCGTTGATTTTCCCGAAACTCAATGCAAGAATTGAAACTGTATTCTTCAGTATCCCACAAACGAGCACCACCAACAGCTACATCGTTCCAAGGAATTACGTTATTTTGAATCACTTTTATAGAAGATGGGAGAACTTTTTGAACCTGACTCAATGATGTCCACCAATAGTCATGGTTGCCACGAATCATCATTTTCGTTCCGGGAAGGGCATGCAGCCATTCCAGATCAGGAACTGCATCTTGCAAATGTAGTGCCCACGAGATATCTCCAGCAACCAGCACGAGATCTTCAGGTGCAATGCGGGATTTCCAATTGGCGGCAATTTTTTCAGCGTGATTCAGCCAATTATCGCCAAAGAGATCCATTGATTTATTGGGAACTCCGAAGGAAAGATGTAAGTCGGCAATTGCCCAAATATTCATATCAGATTACAAAGCCATCGGGAAGAACGGCCCCGCGAGGAACCACGATAATTCCATCGCGAATATAAACATGATCGCTTGTGTAATGGTCCAACTTCTTTTTATTTAGCAATTGGACCCCTCTTCCCAAGTAGGCATGTTTATCAATAATGGCACGATCAATGATGCAATTCTCCCCTATTTGGGGAGTTACTGGCAAGTGTTCTGATGGAATAGGGGCATGAAAATAGTCATTTCCCATGATATAGCTATTCCGAATAATACAACCTGCCTTCAAAACAGCTCTTAAACCGATGATGCTGTGGCTGATTTCATCCGCCTCAACGTGAGCTCCTTCACAAATAATCGACTGGTTCACATGAGTATTTGAAATCTTTGGTCCAGGCAAGTGATAACTTGGAGAAATAATGGGATTTCGCACGTCATAACAATCAAAGTGGGGGTTTGGTGCTGTCAGTGCGATGTTGGCTTGATAAAATGACGAGATTGTTCCGATATCTTCCCAGTAGCCTTCATGCAAAAAGGCTGCAACGTTACCTAGACTCACCTTTGTAGGAATCAAATGCTTCCCAAAATCTTCTCTCAAATCTTGTCTTAATAAGCTCAGTAAGGCCTCTCGCTTGAATAAATAGATCCCCATGGACCCCAAATACTTACGTGCAGGATTTGTGTGGGGACCCAAATGTGCCATCGTTACTTCTGGCATTTCCATCTGATCTAAAAGTTCTTGCGTCTGGGGCTTTTCACAGAATTTTGTGATAAAACGGTCTTCATTCAGCTTTAATAACCCCATTCGCTTCGCTTCTTCAACGGCAACTGGAAGGGCTGCTATCACGAGATCGGCTTTTGTTTCCTTGGCAAAACGGACCATTTTACGGAAATCCATGTTGTAAAGCTGATCGCCAGATAGAATGAGAAAATACTCTACGGAAGCTTCAGAAAGATATTCAATATTTTGCCTTATTGCATCGGCCGTCCCTTGAAACCATATCTTTTGCGATGGGCGTTGCTCAGCAGTCAGCAACTCAATATAACCCGGTGAGCAGTTCCCGAGTCGATACGTTCGAAATATATGCTGATGAAGTGAAGCTGAAAGAAATTGTGTAATCAGAAAGATTTTGAAACATCCCGAATTGATCGCATTTGACATGGGGACATCGATCAATCGATACTTTCCCCCGAAGCAAATCGCTGGCTTGCAACGGGTTGTGGTCAATGGCACCAACCGCGTTCCCTCTCCGCCTCCCAAAATAACTGCGGCAACATGACTCATGTCAACGTCATATTTGATGGGAACAGGATTAGACTCAGCATCATTTTTCTTAATAGCTACCGAGCTTGGAGTCATCACCATAATATACACTGCCTTTGGAACGGGTGAATGTGCATACCCCTCTTTTCGGCATTATATTTAACGCATATTTTGATACAAGAAATTATTTAAATAATATCGCAAGTTGCTAGTATCAGGAGTGGAAATAGTCGTTTACATTTTGTAAGCGATTGCTTAGAACAGCTCTGAATGAGAACCGAGTCGGGAAAGATAGACAGTTTCAACGACGCGATGGCTCGGGTTTAAGCACGAGGATTCATCCCCATCTTTTCCCAAAAGTCATCAATAGATTCACACTTTATACCGCGACCTTCTCTAAGCTCTTGAATGGATTCCAGCGTTTCCTTATTAGGCTTGCGCTCTTTAGGAAAATCAGACCGCACGTAAGATAGAAGAAATTCGCTTAAACCTAGATGAGCTCTAGCAGCCAACATCTTAATATAAGCCCTTTCATCAAGAGTACATTCGATTGTAATTTTTACTTTTTCGGGATGGGCTTGAGAATGAGCACCCATATTAATCTCCTTATTGGCTATAACCTTATTTCATCATATTACCAGGATTACGTAAAGAAGGATTTACCAGTAAGTCGGTAGCTTTTAGAGCATGAGACCACCTGTGATAAAAATTTTACGAGCTTTTCTTACCCTGCAAGTTCATTCAAAATAGTTCTACCAATACCAGTAAAATTTCCAATGTGATAGGATGTCCCAATTAGTCAAAAAAATAAATGCAAAAGGAAATCATATGGCTATGACAGCCGGTAGATTGACTGTATCAACTTCAACATCCAGTTCTTCTTCAATGGCCCCACACATAGATGTGCGATCACCCAGAACTGCAGCAAGAGTTGTCAATAAGACCTTAGATAAAATTCATCACACATTTCGCGACCGTTTTAAGGAAGATACACGCGACAGCATTCTGAAAGCACGCGAATTCTCTGGGAAAATTCTGAGTGCCTTTCAAATACTACCTCAAGGTAAAAGTGGTATTTTTACACTGTTCTTCTCTAACTATGTAAAACAATTGTATGCCGAGTTCAATTCAGACGAAGCCAAAAAATATAACAGCTTCCTTTTAGACGAAACTCAGACCTTAGAACAATTGCTTAAAACAACCGTACTCTATCCCATCAATCGGATTGTCACCCCTACACCTCATCAGCGATATACTTTCAATAAACTGCCTCTTTACCTGCCAAAAAGTCAATTAGTTGGACTGATTCCCAAGGAATTCATCATTGGAGAGCGTTTGGGAGGCCTCCTTACATTCTCTTACACCGTTATAAATCCAGCAGCACCTGCAGCGACCTCATCTTCCAGCTCTACAGTGCATTACATCGAACAGACTACAAAATCTTTAACCTTCCGCATCGAAGTTTCTTTTAAAGAGGCTGGCCAAGCTCCTCTGATCATGTACCTCCAGGCTACCGGATCGCGTTCTGAGGATATGAAAACTAAAAAGAAGGTCACAGATAAACAGGATTTTGGCTTTGTTCTTATAGCAGATGCATGGAACAACATTTCAATGTGCATGATTGAGAACGCCATTGATGGTGAGAAACTTCGTGAACTTCGAGAGAGAATCCAAACTCACCTTTCCACTGTTCCAAAGGTTGCAATCAAGAAAATAAAGATCACAGAATTGGCGACGCTACTGGATAAGCTTAACCCCTTTGGAACTCTAAGAACGCTCACTGAGCCTATCATTGAAGAGGCCATTAAAGAAGGAAATCTCCCTGATTTCTCCAGAATACGCCCCTCCACTTCATCGGGTGATTCCAAAGAAAAGGCGTCAGATGAAACACCTCCAGTATCTCCTCATGCCCTACCAACTCTTCGTGTAGATCCGAATGAAAAGGCAGTAGGGGGCGAAGATTCATCACCACCTTTAAGTCCTGATTCTGATTGGAACAAACTAGATTACAAAGATCTTTGTGTGGAATTTTCTTTAGTATAAGAGATTGATTATCAATGAGTTGTCATTTTTTAGTTTGATTTAGCACAATTTGCTTGCAGGGTAAGGGGTCAAATGCTAGATTACCCGCCGGAAATGCCCCAGGCCCCTATGTGGAAACGTTGTTTATAACAAATGCTGAAAACAAGAATATAAGGAAACCCTATGTCGATGCTTGCATGCGATGCCTGTGAAACTTGGTCTCAATTTATTCAATTTGTGAAAAAAAGCTGCTCCGCTACAGCTTTTGGCAACTGGTTTGCGCCAATCCGGGTCATGGAATCGACATCAGAATCAATTAGATTGGAAATACCCAATATTTTCGTGAAAGAGTATCTCCTTTCGAATTACAAAAAAGAATTGACTGCTTTTCTCCCTATTAATGGGGAAGGGGAGCCGGCAATCGAGTTCGTCGTGTCGCAGGGAACAACCTGGACAGTAGGCGATTCTTTTACTCCTGTTGTTCCTGTAGAAAAGAAGGAGGATGAAGACCTCAAATCGATCAAGTTAAACAACAACTACCGATTTGAAACCTTTATTGAGGGGCCGGCCAATCAGTTTGTGAAATCGGCAGCTTTGGGTGTGGCAGCGCGTCCAGGTCATTCTTACAACCCCCTTTTCATACATGGAGGAGTCGGTCTTGGGAAAACGCATATACTCCATAGCATTGGGCACTATATAAAAGAGAACAACAAGAAACTTCGAGTGCAATGCATTTCTACTGAAGCATTTATGAACGGCTTGGTCGATAACCTTCGCAACAAATCCCTCGAAAGTTGGAAGCGCTCGTACCGTACAGAAACTGATGTATTGTTAGTTGATGACGTACAATTTCTAAGACCGAATTTCGAAGAAGAGCTTTGTAACACCCTTGAAATACTGATTAATCAAAATAAGCAGATTGTGATTACAAGCGACAAACCCCCTGCGCAATTAAAGCTGTCCGAAAGAATGGTTGCTCGGATGGAATGGGGACTCGTCGCCCATCTTGGCGTTCCTGAACTCGAAACGCGCGTGGCTATTCTTCAACATAAGGCTAAGTTGAGAGGCTTGGACCTTCCCAACAATGTTGCTTTTTTCATCGCGGAGCACATTTTTAATAACGTCCGTCAGCTAGAAGGGGCAATAAATCGCTTAAGCGCTCATTGCCGTCTGATGAACCTAAATATCACAGAAGAGTTTGTTGAAAAGACCTTGCAGGAGATGCTGCAGCAAGCACCTCGACATCGAATTAATGTCGATCAAGTCCTGAAAAGCGTAGCAGCGGTCTTTCAGGTGCCTGTGAAGGAGTTAAGAGGTACAGCCCGCACTAAAGAGATTGCCTTAGCCCGCCAAATTGCCATGTATTTATCCTGTAAGTTGATTAAGGAATCGCTACAAGTGCTTGGAGCTTCCTTTGGGAAG
>Ga0207056_1017_pt1 | contig 41263 bp, 35 predicted proteins | sample Alteio_BWMinCont_58_FD_153289 | JGI IMG/M metagenome (GOLD analysis project Ga0207056, IMG submission 153289) | Enriched cells from forest soil in Barre Woods Harvard Forest LTER site, Petersham, Massachusetts, United States -... | ecosystem: Environmental > Terrestrial > Soil > Temperate forest >... | reverse complement strand
AACGGTAAAGACGTTGTACACCGGTGGGCTAAGCATGTAGGCAAAAGCGCGCGTAGGGACAGTTCTGCCTGACAGCCTAACGTTTTAACTGAATTGGGTTCAGGCATGCGATTTGCAATTTGGGCACACTTGACATTACAACTCTGTTTCAGCCCAAATTACAGAGGGTAAGGAACTGGATTCTCCAGTCCCTCCCCGTTATCGCAATAGAGTCATTTCTCTATATTTACCGGCGAGCAGCTTTCCAGCACCGGGCGATCCCAACATATTTACCCCTAGTCTAGGGGAGTATCGTTAGCATTTCAGTCTTGCTTTATATAGGTCGCAACAGTTCAAAAGTCCCATCTGCCTGATGTGTTTGTTTAGAAGGTGGTGGTTGTCAGTTTTTGTGATCCTTTTGTATTTCATACATCGGATACGTCTTCTAATCCACCTGTCATACCTTCGGAATTCTGCTTTCATTGTGCTGAAAGCGGTTCCAAAATAATTAACTGTCCCTCTAATCACCCGATTTAGTTTTTCAATTACCCCTACGTCTAAATTATGGGATCTCGTTGTTATTTCTCTTATCTTTTCTTCAAATTTCCCTCTGGATTTAGCTCTCATTTGCACGGAACATGCTTTGATTGTAAATCCCAAAAAATTGAATCCATCATTGTAATGACAAATTTTTGTTTTTTCTGGGCTTACCAGCAATTCCATTTCCGCGAGATAAATCTGAACTAATTCCAGCGCTCTCTCCGCCTCAGGTTTGGTTTTACACATGACAACAAAGTCATCTGCATAGCGTGTAAAAAGGAAACCCTTTTCTTCTAAGTACCAGTCTAAGTGGTCCAGAGCTATGTTTGCAAGTAACGGCGATATGACCCCGCCTTGAGGAGTGCCTCGTAGCGTAGGTCTGAGCTCGTTTTCTATCATCACTCCTGAAGTGAGAAATTTTTCGATAAGGTTTAAGATATTTCCATCCGAAATCCTGGCTGCAATTGACTCCATGATCAATTTATGGGGGATGTTATCAAAGAATCCTTTGATGTCTACATCCACTATATATCTGTATCCTTGTCCAGCAACATATATGACTTGCTCGACAGCTTGGTGGCAATTGCGTCCCGGTCTAAATCCGTATGAGTTCTTGTGAAATCGGCTTTCAAATGTATGATTGATCAGTCGGCGTATTACCTCCTGCGCTATCCTACATTTGACGGTAGGTATTCCTAGAGGACGTGTTTTACCATCTCCTTTTGGAATATCTACTCTTCGCAGAGGCATGGGTTGATAAGTACCTCGTTTTAATTCTCTCATAAGTGAGAGCAGATTTTCTTCGAGATTCAACTCATACATTTGGATTGACATCTTGTCAATTCCAGCTGCGCCTCTGTTTTTCTTGACTGCTTTGAATGCCTCAAGCATTAATTTGCTCGTAATTCTTCCTGTTAAGGAATGCACTTTGAGCATGTCGTGAATTATCTTCACAGACTGTTTCTCCTTGCTATTGTTACTGAGAAAATTATGTTTGCTTCTCCAGGTGTCTCCTAGTGTTGCGCTAACTTCCTCCGAGAGAAGTGGAAGGGGCGTATGGACCCTATCATTAGCGGACTAGCTGCCTCATTGAGTTGCAATTTAGTTTTCTTCATAATATCGGTGTGTCCTTTTGAATCCCCTTAAAAAGAAAGGATTCTCCTCTGGACACGCTCAATAACCCTAAACGAGTAAAAGCCAGAGTGCTTCGTACTCACCATCGCATTCCTAGACCTTTCGAATTTCTTATAGTCTAGGTTCTCCACAGGAGTGGAACGATGTGGGTTCTCCCTGGGTCAAAATATAAACCTTTTTCTCAAGGCGATGTCGACAAGCACCCACTAGAACTCTCCCTTAGTAACCGATTTTCTATGGAGTAGATTGGACTATAGAGTTCCAACCTGACGCTTCAGACTGATTTGGATCTTAGCGCTTTCTAATAGGCCGAATCGCGGCACCTCCCCAAGTACCAACATTAGGCTCCTCCGTCATTAAGATTGCTCTTAACGCTAGCTCTCCACTCATTTGAGTGTTAATGCTGACTTCTGAACAGAATCGGATCTGCACAGGTAAGCTTTGGCGATGATTATTTTATTTTCATCTTCCTCACTGTTTAAGACTTAGTTTATATTCCTGCCAGTCGCGCAAATCACAAGCCAGACCCCAATTCAGAATCCACTATCAAATAATAAACTCAATTATTTCCATTCCCTTTGCTTTATTTATAGTATTCATATAAAATGATATTTCATTAATTACAACTATTTACAAAAGGAGACTTTTATGTCATCACCAATCGGACCACCTACACCATCATTGGGTTCTGCCACCGGCATATTGGGTGTCAGAGGCACAGTGAACTCGCCACAACTTCCAGGCTCATTTGCCCCCACGGATGGTGGAAGAACACAACATATATCGCCGGAACTTGCTTATATTTCCCGACTTCGTGCGGCAGATGACATCTTGAGAATTATTGCATTAGAGACGTTTTTAGGCAGTGGAGCGATAAGAACCCAAAGTGACTCTATGTTCGATGATCCTATCACTAGACGTCTTGAGGAATATGATCAATTGACAACAGTTTTTAGCAGACAAGTATTACGTGAAGAGTCTAAAGATGCCACTCCCAAGAAATCAGCTTGGAGTGTCAAAACTTCGCCTGCAACCAAAACGCAATTGAAGATATTTGGCACTTACGGTCGATGAGTGCTAACTTTTCCTTGCTTTTCTTTTTCCTCTTCGCTATAATAACAGACAAATAGTAGATAGAGATAAGTTAAGCAAGGAAGCTAACCCATGAATGCCCTCCATCCAGGCAGTATCAAACAATCGTCAAAACACGAAAGGCGATACCGTGTTCTCATTGGACTCGTTCATAATTTCCTCAAAACTGGCAAACCCATAGGCTCAAGTACCTTAAAGGAAGCCGGTTTTGGCGACGTCAGTACTGCAACAATCCGCAATTACTTCTCCCAACTCGAAGAGGAAGGATTTCTTACTCAGCAACATGCTTCAGGGGGGCGCATTCCTACAAACCTTGCATTTCGAGTCTATGCTAAGGAATATCTCGAAAGCGAAGCGATTACCCCCGAACATGAACAAATCCTTCACTCATTGCGCACTGCAGAAACCCGCGAAATTGCAGCCCACCTTCAATTAGCAGCAGAAACTCTCAGTCGGCTAACGCAAACAGCAGTCTTTCTTTCAGCCCCTCGCTTTGACCATGACTATGTCATTGAAATAAAAATTGTCCCAATTGACGCACGTCGCGTACTATGTGTCATCGTCACCGACTTTGGAATGATCAAAACGGAAATCATTCAAACAGAAGCTCACTTGACCGCTTTTGCTGCAAAAAGGCTAGAAAGTTATTTCCACTGGAGGCTTACCGGTCTTGATAAACCAGATAGTCTGGATGAAGAGGAAGAAGCGCTAGCTCTTAAAATTTATAATGAGGTCATGATTCGATATATTGTCAATTACTCCAACTTCATCGACGCCGAGCTATATCGCATAGGGTTTTCAAAATTGCTTGCCTATCCCGAGTTTCACGATCCTACTCTATTAGCGACGACATTGGGAATATTTGAAAATAGCCATAATATGCGATTGCTTGTGAAGGAATGCTGTGCCCTTAATCGGCTGACTTTTTGGATTGGAGACGATCTAATGCCTTATGCGACATCGACACCTAAATGCGCGATCGTAGCGGTTCCTTATCATATCAATCAAAATATTGCAGGAGCCATAGGCATATTGGGGCCAACGAGGATTCCTTATCGAGAGATATTTGGAATCATGAAGGGGATGTCCAACAGCCTTAGTGAGTCATTAACAAGAAACTTATATAAATTTAAAATTAGTTTCCGGCAGCCAAATAACGAAACCAAGGCACTTGAAAAGCAAGGGTACCCGTTATTGCTCTTGGATTAACAAACAAACAAATTTGAGGAAGTTTAACAATGTCAAATGACAATAAAGATAAAGACAAAAAGGAAAATGGTAACGGGAACGGGCAATACCCTCCCAAACCAGATAACGGTTCACAGCAGAAAGATCAAAGCACGAATCAAAGCACTTCGGCTGAAGGCGCTTCGGTGGAATCAAATGGGGCATTGAATACCCCAGTTTTTCTGACAGTTACCGAAGAGGAGTTGAATCAAATTAAGAAAGAAGCTGCTGAATATAAAGATAAATACCTACGACAACTTGCAGAAACTGATAATATGCGCAAACGCTTGCAAAAAGAACGACAAGAGCTGATCCAACATGCGATGCAAAACGTCATTGTCGAGTTTTTGAATCCAATCGATCATATGGAAAATGCCCTATCTTTTACCCTAAATATGTCGGATGAGGTGAAAAACTGGGCGACAGGATTCCAAATGATTTTAAACCAATTTAAAGATGTGCTGACAGGTCACGGAGTCGTCCCTTTTTCCTCTAAAGGGATGGAATTTGATCCCCATCATCACGAAGCAATTGAGATCACCTCCACGACCGATCATCCTGAGGGCACCATCGTCTCAGAAAGCCTACGAGGATACAAAATGGGGAACCGCACGATACGTCCTGCACGAGTCAACGTGGCCAAAGCCCCTGAAAAAACTACAGAACAAGATGAAAAAAAAGAAGATCAAACGAGTTAATCATTCGAGAAGGAGTATATTATGGCTAAAGAAAAGAAAAGTCGAATCATAGGGATCGATCTAGGTACCACCAACTCATGCGTAGCCGTGATGGAGGGGGGCGTACCTAAAGTTATCGCTTCTGCTGAAGGAGCAAGAACAACACCTTCTGTCGTCGCTTTCAAAGGCACTGAACGTATGGTGGGAATTCCTGCAAAGCGTCAAGCCGTCACAAACCCTGAGAATACAATTTATTCTTCGAAAAGGTTTATCGGCCGCAAGTACAATGAAGTCACATCTGAAATGAAAATCGTTCCTTACAAAGTGACAAGCAACTCCAATGGGGATGCTGTCTTTGAAGTGCAAGGCAAAATTGTGACCCCAGAAGAAGTTGCTGCTTTCATATTAATAAAAATGAAAGAAACAGCTGAAGCTTATCTTGGAGAAAAGGTAACTGAAGCGGTCATCACTGTTCCTGCTTACTTCAACGATTCACAACGTCAGTCCACAAAAGATGCGGGTAAAATCGCTGGACTCGATGTGAAGAGAATTATCCCAGAACCCACTGCAGCTGCTTTGGCCTATGGGTTAGATAAAGAGAAAATCGAAAGAAAAGTGGCTGTATTCGACCTCGGAGGAGGTACTTTTGATATCTCCGTTTTGGAAATCGGTGAAGGGGTGTTTGAAGTGCTTGCAACTAATGGTGACACACACCTAGGGGGCGATGATTATGACAACGAAATTCTGAAATGGATCCTTGAAACCTTTAAACAGGAACAGGGGATCGATTTGCGAAACGATAAAATGGCTCTACAGCGCCTCAGAGATGCTGCTGAAAAGGCCAAAATCGAGCTGTCAGGTACTTTAAGCACAGAAATTAATCAGCCATTCATCACTATGGATGCCACTGGCCCAAAACACTTATCATTGACTTTGACACGAGCGAAGTTAGAAAGCTTGACTGCTCATTTGACTGAACGCACTCGAGAGCCATGCTTAAAGGCTCTTAAAGATGCCGGCGTCAATAAGGATGATATCCATGATGTCATTTTAGTGGGTGGTATGACACGTATGCCAGCTGTGCAAGAAATGGTCACCTCCATTTTTGGCAAAGAGGGTCATAAAGGGGTTAACCCAGATGAAGTTGTAGCTATCGGAGCTGCCATCCAAGGGGGCGTGCTCTCTGGTGAAGTGAAAGATGTTCTGTTGCTCGATGTGACTCCATTGACACTCGGAATCGAGACAATGGGCGGCGTTATGACACCTCTTGTCGAACGCAATACGACGATTCCTACACAAAAGAAACAAGTCTTTTCAACTGCTGCTGACAATCAACCTGCAGTGACAATTCGCGTTCTTCAAGGGGAACGCAAAATGGCCAATGATAACAAGGAAATTGGACGTTTTGACCTTGCAGATATTCCACCATCTCCCCGAGGGACACCACAAATTGAAGTGGCCTTCGATATCGATGCCGATGGTATTTTGCACGTGTCTGCTAAAGATCTTTCATCTGGCAAGCAACAAAGTATCCGCGTTGAAGCGGCGTCTGGATTGCGTGAAGATGAGATTCAGAAGTTTGTAAAAGATGCTGAGTTGCACGCAGATGAAGACAAGAAGCGTCGTGAAGAAGCAGAAGCACGCAATGAGGCTGATAGTCTTGTGTTTCGTGCAGAAAAAGCATTGCGCGAATATAAGGATAAGCTGCCAAGTAACGTCGTGGATGAGGTACAGGGAAAGATCGATGCGACGAAAAAGGCTCTCGAATCTGGAGATCTTGGAAAAATTCGCGCAGCAAAAGAAGAGCTCAATACGAGCATGCAGCATATCGGTGAAACGATGGCGAAAGCAGGGCAGCAAGCAAGTGCTGGGCAAGGGCAGCCTCACGAACAGGCTCATGCAAATGAGCAGCCTCATGCGCATGCACAGCAATCGCAAGAGTCCAAGCAAAACAATGACATAGAAGAAGCCGAAGTCGAAATCATCGACGACGACAAAAACAAGTAAGAAAGAAAGGGACAAGGGACGTAAAGGACATAAGGGACAATGGACATTTGTTGTCCTTTAGTCCCTTAGAGATAATTGCAGAAGTGCCAAATCATCAGGCCAACGGATATTGGTTTGTGCCGGCCCTCCGGGACGGTGTGTGTTGGTTGACGTTTACCCAGGCTTCGCTTACCCCTCCGGGGAGCTTCAGCCTGGGCTATTATGTAAACAGCCCTCCGGGCAGTGTGAAAAATTGATTTTCAAACAAAAGCATCCACATACAGCCCGGAGGGACTGTTTACGTAATAGCCCAGGCTGAAGCTCCCCGGAGGGGTAAGCGAAGCCTGGGTAAACGCCAAACAACCCATCCCGTCCCGGAGGGCCGGCACAAATCGATACCGTTGGCCTGATGATGTGGCACTTCTGCAATTACCTCTTTACGTCCTTTGTCCCTTACGTCCTTTCGGATCCCATCTTATAATTACCCAAGTCGTTTTTTCTCTTCGTCTTTTAGCTTCGACATATTGAATGCAATGTCATTTCTCAACTCGATGACAGAAGACTGACTTCGACTAATTGTCTGCTGCAAATCATCAATTTCATTTTGTATTCTTTCCCGCTCATCTTGTTTTACTGGGGTTAGCTGTAGAGATGCTGTGAGAAGGATTTTTTCTATATTTTTGAGTTTTTTATCTAAATCATTAAGCTTAATGACATCCTCTTGTAGGGCTGCATACCTTGTCTGTAGGTTTGTTTCAGATCTCGGAATGAATTTTTCTAATACAAGAGATGCTTGAAAGCCCAGAGGCATTTCTTCAGCTTTTTTACGCAATTCGCCCAGGGCAGTTCGAGCCTCTGCCATTTCTCTTTCGAACGCTTGTATTTCTGGACTGGACCGCAATATATCGGGTTCTTCTCTCTGAGCTTTGACATCTTTCTGCTCGGCTTCTTTTGCTTTAACCTCTTGTTGCTCTGACGCTGCTTTTTGTTCAGTTTTTGGTGTGTCAGCTGTTAAAAGCCTTTGAACATTCTCATCGGCTTGTTTTACATCTGCATAAGCTTTAGTAAGCTGCTGAGCCACTTCTTTTTTCTCGCTTCTAAGCTTTTCTAAGTTATCTCCTGGCTTTGGTCGTCCATACATAGCCCTTTCTTCACAATCATGGATTTCACTTCCTAATTTCATGTCCCTATCTTCTAATGATCTCAAGTTCTCCCTAGCAGTGTTATAAGGTCCTAATGCATCCTGCAAAGCACTACTCAGTGCTCCTTTTGCTGCTAATTGATTTTTAATCTCTGCTGCTCTTTTTTCTAAACGAGCTCTAATAGCTTCATTTTCTGGTTGGATAGCCTTAAACTTTTCTCGAGCCTCTGTAACTGCTGGACCGCTTCGTACTGCTGTTGATGCTGGCTGTGGGGCTGCTGCTTTTAGTTTTGCTAACTGTGCTGCAGTTTCCTTAGCCTCTGCAGCCAAACGTCTGCGTTCTGCATTTGCGGCTTCTACTTGTTGTTGGGCTGAAGTAGTGTCAAGTCTTCTCGGAGAGCCCCTTGCTGTGTCGCGATCGACAAATGTCCCTGATTTTTCTTTTGCCTCTTCTGATTTTGTTTCTATTCTTTCTTTAGTCTCCTCAGTGCGAACGCCATGTTCAAGGTAGTGACTAAATATTTTACTTGCTTTAAGTTGTATAGGCCCAGCAGTGCTATCGAGTGTTTTTGCGATATCTTCTTTTTTAAATTTACTTTTTTTGAAGAGTGCGACAATTTTTTCCCAGAGGCTTAGATTTCTAACCACCCATTTTCCTGTTTCATTATATCCAACAAATACTTTTCGGCTTGCTAAAGCTGTATTTAAATTATTTCTAACCACATCGTCGGTAGCAGCTTTCCCTGTTTTTAAATTTAAATTAACCCATTTCTTTGCAGCTTCGTGCAACTTATCAAGTTGCTCTTTTGGGACAATAATTGGCGTTGTACCTCCTGCAGGGGGTGGGGCTGATGATCCTGCGGCTGATGTCATAAAAACCTCCAAATAATGTTAATAACCTCGTATAATTTAATTCTAAATAATAATTTTTTTAATTTCATTAAAATAATTATAAATTAATTAAAAATAAATTTAATTACTATTGACTAAATTTAATTTATTTAATTATTTTGGAGACAAAGAACATAGATACAAAGAAGGAGGCAATATGGACAATGTTACATTTTCTGTAGGGAGTTATCTGAAAAAAGGGTGGGAATTGACAAAGGCTAACATAGGATTTCTCTTGGGATATCAAATCATTCTTGTGTTTTTGTCGCTGATTTTGGGGGCGACGCGACATAAAGTATTTCTTTATTTGCTGGTTTGGGTTATTGTCATAATCGCGAAAATGGGGTTGTACAAGGCCGCATTGTTGATTACGAATGGGATCAAGCCTAGATTTGACGAGCTATATGCAAACTGGCGCTCGTTTTTTCCATGGGTGATAGCCAGCTTCCTTTTCAGCATTATGTTTTTTGTTGGCCTTGGCTTACTTATTTTTCCAGGCTGTTATGTTTTGGCAACATTTGGCTTATTTCCCTATTTTCTACTAGATAGAAAATTGGGGCCAATAGAAGCCTTAAAACGGTCTGCTAGGGCAACCAAAGGATTTCGTTGGAATATCTTCTTGTTGTTTTTAGCTTGTATTGGAATAAATCTTGTAGGTATGTTGGTGCTTGTCGTTGGGCTTTTGATCACTATTCCGATCACGATGCTTGCATTAGCGGTACTTTATCAAGAGATCCAAGGCAGGGCTTATAGGGAGGAAACGATAAGTGGTCCCGAAAAGACTGACCAAGATACAAACAAAACAGCAACGTGAAAAAGATACTTCCTTCACTATATGTCAGGCCTTCAGCCTGAGATGTTTATGTGCCAAACCTAGGGCGTTGCCCTAGGCTGTTATATTTCAGGGCGTTGCCCTGAGAACCTGCTCAGGCTGAAAGCCTGGTTTATAAAAGCCTAGGGCGTTGCCCTGAGAACCTGCTCAGGCTGAAAGCCTGGTTTATAAAAGGCTAGGGCGTTGCCCTGAGAACCTGCTCAGGCTGAAAGCCTGGTTTATAAAAGCCTAGGGCAACGCCCTAGGTTTGGCACATAAACATCTCAGGCTGAAGGCCTGACATATAGTGAAGGGGTATCTGAACTGTTACAAAAAAAAGGAGAAATATTATGTCTCAAAATTGTCAAAATGGATCTTGCTCAACAGGATCTTCATCATCTTCAAACCAAGGCTCATCCTGCTGTTCACAACAGCAATGTAAATGCTGTTGCCATCAACAAAAGGGTGGAGATAGCGGGGAGTGTGATTTTGGTGCGAAGTTATTGGATCTCGCTGACGAAGCGTGGATGGAATTGTTAAAAGAGAAGATCAAAGCAGAGATTGCCTCTTCTGCAGGTAAAAATCTCGATAAGTTAGCAAAATTGGTAGCATCGACTAATAGTGAACGTTGGAAGATGAAAATGGCGAAGCATCAGCGTTGCGAGCAGTACAAACAGCAACTGAAGCAGTGCTTCTCACCAGAATAATCAGAATGAGTCGCCCTTACTGGGCAAGGCTTTTTAAGTGACCTGTGTTAGAAAGTTAGATCCTTATGCGAGAACCGTCCCAGCGGGCTCAAGAGCGCGCCGGGGACGGTTCTCGCATACGGCATAGCTTTTAACACAGGCCAGCAGAACGACGTCAAACCTACAAAGACCGCCTGTGTTAAAAGTTTGCCGTATGAAGAACTGTCCCAAGGCGCATTTCACACTCGTGGGTCTGTTATGTGTTTTCTTTTGTCTTGAAGAAGATCAATGAACATTTGATAAAGCTTATCAGATCGAGCAGTTTGCTGTTCGAAAAGTCTATCAGCTTGAGCAGCTCTCTGCTTAGTCTCTTCACGAATAGACTCTGTTTCTTTGCGAATAGATTCTGTTTCTTTGTTAATAGACTCAACAATTTTTTGCGTATCAGCTTTAGAATCCGCTTTGATAGAGTCTGCAATTTTTTGGAAATCTGCTTTAGCTTCTATCCTCCACTCTTTTTGTTCGCGATACATAAATGCAAAGCCTGCTCCAAACAGAGCGGTAAGAGGTATCAACATTCCAAGAAATGCGATCCACAGTTCTGTATTCATAGTCATTTCTCCGTTATGGATCGGTTCTATGCTTTCTTTCATCTTTAAGAAGATCAATGAACATTTGATAAAGCTTATCAGACCGAGCAGCCATATTCTCATTCTGAAGTGCTTGTTGTTCAAAAAGCTTATCAGATCGAGCAGCTTGTTGTTTTGTCTCTTCTTGAATGCTTCTAGTTTCTGCTTCAATTCGCTTTATTTCTTCTTTCGTATCAGCTCTCCAGTCTTTAAGTTCGCGGTGGATAAAGGCATAGAAAGTCCCGCTCAGTGTGAGAAATGCAATAAGAATGCCAGCTATTGCTATCCAAAATTCAGTACTATTCATAGTCGTTTCTCCATTATGGTCAGGGTTGCTCCATCAGCTTCCCTTCATCATACCAGATTTTGCAGGCAAAAGTCAAAATTTCCTTTTCTCCGCCATGAACTCGGTTTTGACACGAAAGCTCTCCACATGTCTTTGTGATGCCAGTGTAATTCTCTCTTCCACTTGCGAAATTGTCGAGGCCATTTGTTGTTTTCGAACATTTAATTCCCGATTCAGTTGATCGATATTTAAGAGAGTGTAGCGTTGCCCGATCACTGGGTCGACATTTCTTGGCACGCATAGATCAATCACCAACTTGCGGCTTGAGCATTCTTTTGGGATTTGGTCTTTAGTGGCAAGATAATGAGGAGCCCGTGTTCCAAAAATGATCCAGTGGTATTGCGGCCAGTCGCAGATGCGTCCCCATTCGAGGGTGGACACCTGATATTGCTTTGCGATTGCCTGAGCTCTGGGCAGTGAGCGGTTGCAGAGGGTGATATCGTGGCAGTTTTTCTTCTTTAAAAAGCCAAGAACCTTGCAGTTGACATCAGAGGCGCCTACAAACAAAATCTTTGACTGTGCAGGGATTTCGAACAATGAGACTCCTGCTTGAAAGATGGCGTGTTCTAAGTCGGCCATCCCTCGACCTAGCACAAACTCTGCCCTGACCATTTTGCTAATTTTTAGGGCTTTTTGGAACAAATAATGTAATTCGCTTGGTAGGTTGATGCAATTGGCGCCGGTTTCGTAGGCGACTTTCACCTGTCGTTGGATTTCAGTTTCGGCAAAGATGGCGCTGTCCAGTCCTGCGGTGACGCGAGTCAAATGCAGGAAGCAATCATAACCAAAGTAAGAGTATATTTTTTGATCAAATTCTTGTTGGACTTCGCTCCGCAACATTTGCAAAAGATAACTATGCGTTGCCGCTAAATCGTTTGAAGAAAAGTAGATCTCAGTGCGATTGCAGGTTGATAAAAGGATGTTGACATGTCCTGAATAAGACAATGTGCCGCTCATGAAGCATCGTTGACACGCTTTGGCAAGTAATTCTCTCAACTCCAAATTCGCTAGCTTGTGATTGATTCCTAGAACGCCAACGCGCATGGGGATTCTCCTGATTACTCTATGTGACAAGGCGACGGAGTGTTTCAACGTCTAACCATTGGGTGTTTGTATTAGATGCGTAATAAAAACCTTCGGGAACTTTGACCGCTCCACCTTCAGCTAGAAATTTTTTTAGCCCACTTTGTTCATGGGAATAGATTTCTGGCATTATGATATAAAAATCTTTCATTTCCATTGTATGTCGAGCATCTTCCAGGCTAACCATTTGCTCATGCAGTTTTTCCCCTTCGCGGATTCCCATATAAGTGTGGGGAAGATTCGGGGCCATTGCTTGTGCGAGATCTTCGATATAAATGCTGGGGATTTTCGGAACAAAAATTTCCCCTCCATGCATATTTTTAAAGCAGGAACATACAAAATCAACGGTTTGTTCTAATGAGATCCAAAAGCGTGTCATTCGTTTGTCTGTAATTGAGAGAGAAGCTGCACCTTCCGCGATCATTTTACGCCATAGGGGGATGATGCTTCCTCGGCTTTCGGAGACGTTACCATAGCGGACGACTGAAAATGTGGGTTGCCTTTTGGCCCCGACATAAGAGTTTCCGGCAACGAAAAGCTTATCAGAGCATAGTTTTGTAGCTCCATAAAGATTGATAGGATTAACAGCCTTGTCGGTGGAAAGGGCGATGACTTTTTCCACTTTGCAGTCGATTGCTGCATCGATGACATTCATGGCGCCGATGATATTGGTGTTTACAAATTCTGAGGGGTTATACTCAGCGGTTGGCACTTGTTTCAATGCAGCGGCGTGGACGATGTAATTGACTTCGTTGAACGAGCGTGACAATCGACGGACATCGCGAACATCACCGAGAAAATATCGGATTTTTGGGTGGTTGAAGATGGGATCTGACTGGCGCATCTCCCATTGCTTCCATTCGTCGCGGCTGAAAATGATGACTTTATTACATTTATTTTCAATCAATAATTTCCGTGCGAGGGCACGTCCGAACGAACCTGTCCCGCCTGTTATGAGTATGTTCTTATTTTGAAACATCAAATGCACCTATTGCCATGTATCTTCCCAATCTGTATAGTCCATAGGACAGCTTTTCTGCAACCATGGTTTATGTTTTATGACAAAAAAATACGACGAAAGCAGCGTTCAGACATTGGATGCGCTCTCACATATTCGCCTTCGGTCAGGGATGTACATTGGTCGTTTAGGCGATGGCTCCCATCCGGACGATGGAATTTATGTCATGCTGAAGGAAGTGATCGACAACAGCATCGACGAATTTATCATGAAAAACGGCAAAGAGATCAGAGTCGATGTCGACGTCGCTTTGTCGAAAGTCACCATTCGGGACTTTGGAAGGGGGATTCCTCTTGGCAAAGTCATTGAATGTGTCAGCCAAATTAACACCGGTGCGAAGTATAACGATGATGTGTTTCAATTCTCTGTAGGGCTTAATGGCGTTGGTACAAAGGCCGTCAATGCATTGTCGAGTCATTTTCTTGTTCGAAGCTATCGCGAGGGGCAATATTTTGAGGCTCTGTTTTCTCAAGGCAAGCTCATTAAGGACGAGCAAGGAAAGACGACTGAGCCCAATGGGACATATGTCGAGTTCGTTCCCGATCTGGAAATCTTTAAAAAATTTAAGTTTGAGCCTGAGTATATCACCAAAAGAATGTGGCACTACGCTTATCTTAATACGGGACTGACTTTGCACTTTAATGGAGACTCAATTTTCTCGGAAAATGGGCTCCTAGATCTGTTGAACGAGGAAGTAAAAGAAGAAGATCGCCTGTATGAACCGCTTCACTACCGTGGAAATCATCTTGAGTTTGCTTTTCTCCACACTCAAAACTATGGAGAAACCTATTTTTCTTTTGTGAACGGTCAATATACCTCAGATGGGGGGACGCACCTCTCAGCATTCCGTGAAGGGATATTAAAGGGTGTAAATGAATATGCCAAGAAGAACTTTCAGGGCGTCGATGTGCGTGAAGGAATGGTAGCAACCATTCTTGTTAAGGTAAAAGATCCCATTTTTGAATCACAAACGAAGAACAAGCTGGGAAATACTGAGCTGCGCGGTCCTGTAGTCCAAGAAGTCAAAGATGCCGTCATCAATCTCTTATATAAAAATCCTACGTTGGCTAACAAAATCATTGAACGGATTGTCTTTAACGAGAAATTGCGCAAAGAGCTTTCAGCAGTACGCAAAGAGGCAAAAGAGAAGCAAAAGAAGATCTCCTTTAAAATCCCAAAGCTGCGCGATTGTAAGTTTCATGTTGACGACCAAGTTAAACATGGAAAAGAAACGATGATCTTTCTGACAGAAGGGGATTCGGCAAGTGCCTCCATCGTTGCATCGCGAGATCCTCTGACACAAGCGGTTTTTTCCCTTCGAGGAAAGCCCCTCAATGTCTTTGGAATGAAGATAGACCAATTGTATAAAAATGAAGAAATGTACAATTTAATGAGCGCCCTTAACATTGAAGAAGATGTCACCCAGCTGCGTTATCATAAGGTAATATTGGCCACCGATGCCGATGTGGACGGGATGCATATTCGAAATCTCCTCATGACATTTTTCTTAACATATTTTGAAGGCTTGGTTGTCAATGGCCATCTGCATATTTTGGAAACCCCTTTATTCAAAGTGAGAAATAAGGAAAAGACCTTCTACTGCTATTCTGAAGAGGAGAAAAAGGATGCGATACGGCAATTGAAAAAAGGGGTCGAGATCACCCGTTTTAAAGGACTTGGAGAGATCTCCCCACATGAATTCAAGCAGTTTATTGGCAAAGATATCCGCCTTCTGCCAGTGCCCGTTTATGCCGTTTCTGATATCAAGCCAATGCTTTCATTTTACATGGGGAAAAATACTCCGGAGCGGAAGCAGTTTATCATGCAAAATTTAATCAACGAAGATGAACCCACAGTAATTCCTGCTGAAATATCTCTGTAAGTTTTTACCACAGAGATCACAGACTTGACTTTAGGATTTTACCACAGAGATCACAGAGAGAAGAAGAGAAGGAAGTAGAGATTATTTAGAAAATGTATTCCTAAATAATCTTTACTTCCTTCTCTTCCTCTCTCTGTGATCTCTGTGGTAAAAACTACGTGCATTTAAGCGGGAAGAGCTGACAAATAGAGAATAGTGTATGGACGATGTAAAATTTTTAATGAAGGACCATTACTTAAAATATGCGTCCTATGTCATTCTCGACAGAGCCATCCCCAATGTCATCGATGGGCTGAAACCTGTGCAACGACGCATTTTATACACTTTATGGAAGATCGACGATGGCAAACTCCACAAAGTAGCCAACATCGCCGGACAAACCATGGCATTTCATCCCCATGGCGACGCTCCTATCACTGAAGCCCTTGTCAATATGTCCAATAAGTTTTATTTGCTCGACCAGCAAGGAAATTTCGGCAACATCCTCACCGGCGACCCTGCTGCAGCTTCCCGATATATCGAAACCCGGCTCTCCTTTCTTGCCAAAGACACTCTATTCAATTTTGACTTAACAGAAATGCTTCCCACATACGATGGTCGGCAGAATGAACCCGTCTGCCTTCCTGCTAAGATTCCAGTCCTCCTCCTTCATGGCGCTGAAGGGATAGCAGTGGGAATGGCAACCTCAATCCTTCCTCATAATTTCAATGAGCTTTTAGAGGCCGAAATTGCAATCTTAGAAGGGCGAGATTACCTAATTCTTCCTGACTTTATCACAGGGGGGGTCATGGATGCCTCTGGATATGATAAAGGGCTTGGAAAAATAAAGCTCAGAGCCAAAATAGAGATAAAAGATCCAAAGACATTGGCGATTACAGAAATTTGCTATGGCACGACGACAGAATCCCTCATACGCTCCATCGACGATGCAGCCAAAAGGGGGAAAATAAAAATTGAAGCTATCAATGACTACACTTCAGACAAAGTAGAAATTGAGATAACGCTGCCTCGAGGACAATATGCAGAGGAACTCATTAATGCCCTCTATGCCTACACTGAATGTGAAGTTTCATTGAACTCGCAAATAGTTGTTATCAAAGATAATTACCCTTGGGAACCCAATATCAACCAGATTTTAGAGCTTCATGTTGAGAAGTTGCAGGAATATTTGCGTAAAGAGTTGGAAATTGAGCATGGTCGTTTAGTGGAGAAAATTTTTGAGAAGACTTTAGAGCAAATTTTTATTGAAAATCGCCTCTATAAGAAAATTGAAACCGTCACTTCCTATGAAGAAATACATAAAGTAATCGCAAAAAGCCTTGAACCCTTTCATGAGCAACTGGCAAGAGTGCCCCGAGAAGAGGATCGAGAGCGTCTTTTGAACATTCCCATACGCCGCATTTCACAGTTCGACATCGACAAAAATTTGAAAGAGGTGCAGGACATTCTTGCCCAGCTGCAGCGGATAGAAAAGGATCTCAAGAACATTAAGAAAGTGGCCATTACCTATTTAAAACAGCTCATTCAGAAATATGGGAAGTTGTTCCCAAGAAAGACTCAGATTGGAGAGCTGCAAGAAGTGGACATGCGCGCCATTGAAACGCGTAAAATTAAGGTTGGATTCGATCCCGCTACAGGATTCGTAGGAACAAAAGTAACGACAGGATCCATTTTCGAATGCACCAATTTTGATAAATTGCTCTTATTGTTTAAGGATGGCTCCTTTACAGTGAGCAATATGCCAGAAAAGCAATATGTCCTTCATGATGGGAAGAAAGTGATTTACGCTGGAGCTGCCGATAAAAAAACGATCATCAGCTTAGTATATAAAGACCCCAAAACTCTCTTGTGTTACGCAAAACGGTTTATTGTGTCAAAATTCGTTTTGGATAAATCCTATCCATACGTGGAAGATGGGATGAATGTAGAATATTTAACGACACAGCCTTCAGTGAATTTGGAGATCAATTTTATTCCCAAGTTGAATCAGCGCCTATCGAAGATAACCTTTAGTTTAGATAGTGTTTTAGTGAAGGGCGTGACGGCAAAAGGGGTGCGTATTGCTAGCAAGCCCGTCAAAAAAATCACCCTCTTAAAAAGCTAAGCCCGCACTGTACAAGATGAAAAGCAACAAGATAGGCAGGCAAAGCACGAAGCATATGCATCAAGCTAAGGAAGGCGATGTCTAAGAAGAAAAGTAACAGGATATGCAGGATCGCAAGCGGCAGGATAAGAAGGATAGCAGGCATCCACTTGATATGTAAGAGTCTATGACAAATGATAAGCTGAGTGGGCGAAGGGAAATAAGGGCCTACCAGGCCCTTATTTCCCTTCGCCCACTCAGCTTATCATTTGTCAGGGCATCCTTGGGATAGAAGGATGATGGAGACGATGATAATCCAATTTCCTATTTCCAAAATTGACTAGCAACCCGACTAAAACCCCAGATACTTTAAGATAATTTATTATCTGGGCTTGATGTTCTGGAAGTGTTTTCTCGCAACACTTCAACTCAACGAGCACGGCTTCCTCAACGATAAGATCTGCAATATATACACCAATAGTTTTTTGACGAAAAATCACTTCAAATCTCTTTTCTGGGGCAACTCTAAGCCCTTTTTCGTTCAATGAAAGAACTAATGCATTTCTATAAACCGATTCTAGAAACCCGGAACCTAACTCATTCATGACATCAAAGCAACATCCGAGAATTGTCTCTGTGATATTATTGTAAAGCGCTCTATCTTTCATACACCTTCCCTAAGGATGCCCTGACAAATGATAAGCAGAGTGGGCGAAAGGACATAAAGGGCCGGATAGGCCCTTATGTCCTTTCCCGCACTCTGCTTATCATTTGTCATAGACTCTTACATATCAAGTGGATGCTTGCTATCCTTCCTATCCTGCCGCTTGCGATCCTGCCTATCCTGTTACCTTTCTTCTTAGTTCTTCTTCTTCTTTGCTCTTCTTCGCAACTCTAGTCTCTAATGCGCATGATCGCTGTCATGACCATGATCATGCGTGTGCTCATGATCGTGTTTGGGCGGTGTGGATGTTGATGTTGTCGTCGTCGTTGTAGTTGTTGTTGCTGATGTTGGCGATGCTGTTGCACCAGGGGCTGTTTTGGTTGAGGTCTGTTTCTTGCGGCACTTGAGCTCCGCAACCTGGCACTCGTAATCTTCTACATGAAACATCACCTTAAACTCATCCCATTCATCTGCAAATTGATTGACCACTTCTGTCGTCGTTCCTTGCTTGATTTGCATTGCAAGAAAGAGGAGCTTATGAGCACTTGCTAGTCTCTTTGGAGTATTCTCCTCACCAGGCTTGATTTTCTGTTGTAAGAAATAAAAGGTGATCAACTCTGCGATGTTGTTTGACTCCTTCTCTTTCTCGATAACCCATCTGACGAATTCATTTTTATCATGTGCATTTTCGAATTTATTGTCAGAGATAATGGTCATCCCCTTAAACATGGTCTCGATGTACTGATCGACTTGATCATAAACCATGGCATCGTGATAAATCCCACAAGGTATCTGGCAATGTGCTGACAACTGCTGAGAAAGGGGGAAAATCCCAAAAACACCTAACAGTAGTAAACTCTTATACATTGTTTATTCCTTTTCTTCAAAAGATGGCTCTATCGCATCTGTTGTTTCTTCTCGTGGAAAAAAGCTTTTAGATGATTCTTCATCTTCTAAAGAACCAAAAGATCCATATTCGGGAGGCTCTAACATAACACCTTGCAAGTCCACTGCTTCAAGTAAATCTTCAGGATGATTAAAACGGGGAGCTTCCTCCTGTTCAATCCCAACAATGGCTGCTGCTTCCTCTTCAATGATCGGCTCTTGATCCTTTATATAAAAAGCGCTCTGAAAGTTCTCTCTATATTGAGCAATCGTTTCTGAGATAAGTCTGGTGGGAGGTGGCAATAAAGAAGATAAAACGCCTGGGGTCACTTCTTGTTTTGAGGGAGCTTCAACTCCTTCTTCTTGCTTAGGCGCTGTTGTGGGGCCTTCAGCTTCAAGGCTTCTGGCAGCTTCTGCTTCGGTTTCGAGTTCGCCAGTTGCCCCTCGGCGGCGGCGTGTATGGCGGCGTCGATCCCTTTTTCCTGCTGCCACGCGACTCTCTGCACTAGGGAGCGCACTTTCTTGAGTAGCGATTGCAACGGTAGGTTCAGCTTCAATGACGGGTTTTTCAACAGCTTCTTTTGGATGCTTGGAGCTGCCGAGTTTTATCGAGCGCTCGATTCCGACGTTTTTCAGAACCATGCGTGCTTCCCTGACTTCAAGGATTTCGTAATCGCTTGCAGGGACGAGAAAGGATTTGGGCCTTTCCAAGGATCTATAGAATAGTCCAGATCCAAAGCAGACTACTTCTAAGGCATCTACAAAATATTCTTCTTGTCCTGGGCTTTTGCTGCTTCGGACAACCAGTTTGCAGCCATCCTTTGGCGTGATAACTGTTTCAATAATAGGTTCACGGGTGAAATCCACGGTTAATATATCCATTGTTTGAGGTTATGTTTGCAGTACCCGTGAAATTTTCCGCATTTTCTTTTGATGCCATGAGTATGAGGAGGTCTATGATGCGAGCTGCGTAGCCCATCTCGTTGTCATACCAGGCGATAATCTTAAAAAATTTGGGATTCAATGCAATCCCAGCTAGTTTGTCAAAAATGGCGGATTGAGTACTGCTGATAAAATCTGAGGAGACGACTTGTTCGTCGCAATAGGCAAGAATGCCTTTAAGGTACCCCTCGGCTGCCGACTTCATTGCTTGGCAGATAGCATCGTACGTTGTTTGTTTTGTGAGTTTTACGGTCAGGTCGACTACAGAGACATCTGTGACGGGCACTCTAAGCGCCATCCCTGTGAGTTTACCTTTAAGCTCCGGCAAACAGCGTGCCACAGCTTTGGCGGCACCTGTTGATGCAGGAATAATGTTTTGCGAGGCGCCACGGCCGCCTCTCCAATCTTTATGCGAAGGGCCATCAACACTAGGCTGAGAGGCGGTCATCGCATGAACTGTTGTCATCAGGCCTTCATCGAATCCAAAATTGTCCATCAACACCTTGACAATAGGTGCAAGGCAATTTGTGGTGCAGGAGGCATTTGATATAATAAAGTCTTTTTCGGGATTATACGTCTCATGGTTGACGCCCATGACAAACGTTGGAATGTCTTCATCTTTGCACGGGGCTGAAATGATGACTCTTTTTGCTCCAGCGTGAATATGCTTTTTAGCCCCTTCCGCTGTTGTAAAATGTCCTGTCGATTCTACGACGTAGTCAATATTTAATTCTTTCCACGGGAGTAATTGGGGATCTTTTTGGGATAATGTAAGCACATGTTTTCCATTGATGACGATCCCTTTATCGTCGTAGGAGACGGTTCCATCAAAAGCTCCGTGTGTGGAATCGTATTTGAGCAAGTAGGCTAAGTTGTCGCTAGGAACAAGATCATTGATTGCGACGAGATTGATGTTGGGATTTTGGGAAGCTAAGCGACAAACATGGCGTCCGATTCGGCCAAAGCCATTAATAGCAATGTTAATTGTCATAGAGCGGTTCTCCCAATTATATGACGTGTAAATATCGAGCAAAATACCAAGCTACAACGAGGACCAAGACGATAGTAATCACCCAGATAGCATTAGGAAACCACTTTACTCCAGCGCCTGGGTTTCCGCGTCCCTCAAGGGTTCCAATACCATAAGCAAATTCTTGAGCATCGGGACGATTAAAGGCCTCGGGATTTTCTCGTATGAGGCGTTCTCCATCGAGCCCTAGGAAAGAGGCATATTGCTTGATGAACCCTTGGGCATAGATAGGTGAGATCAAGTTTGTCCCATCGCCATCTTCAATGGATTGGAGGTAGCTGATGCGAATGGAGGTGGCATTTTCAGCTTCTTTCAAGCTGAGGTTCATCTCTTTGCGTCGCTGTTTTAGGAGGTTGCCAATATCCTTCATTTCTTCTTTTGACATAGTGGTATAGCTTGGTTAAGCGTAAGGTACAAGTTATCCACATGATACAGGAATTGTAATTAAAGGAAACTGAAAACGTGCGCCCCTGAGTGAGAAACACAAATAAACAGGATGAGCGGCCCTCATATGCATCAGGCTAGGGAGTGGCGACCTCTGAGAAGAAAAGTGACAGGATGTGCAGGATCAGGCAGGATATGAAGGATAGCAAGCATCCTCTTCTTATTCAAAAGAATTTCCAATGGATCTAAGGCCGGGAGGCCTTAGATCCATTGGAAATTCTTTGTATATCAAGAGGATGCTTGCTATCCTTCATATCCTGCCTGATCCTGCACATCCTGTCACTTTTCTTCTCAGAGGTCACATTCTCTAGCCTGATGCATCTGATAACAGCTTATTCATTTGATCCGGGAGTTGGATACAACGAATTAGGATCGAACATGTCAGGTTGCTGTGGAGCAGTATATACTGGCTGGTTGTAATAACCTCCATAGCCCCCATAACCTTCATTACCTCTTTGGAAACCTCTTTCATATGCTCGCATATTATTGTAATTATTTGGTCTTCTCATATTTTGATCTTCACGATTAAATTGCTCTCTATGTTGGTTCACCTCTGAACGGTTTCCACCCCCTTCTTCACCGCCAAATCGATCCCCACGTGCCACTTGATCCGCATTTGGAGCAGCAAATGTATGAAATGAATAAAGTATTGGTATTATTGCTAGTAATTTCAAATAACGACTCATAACGCCCTCCTTGATTTAGGGTTTTCTAAGCTCATTATAATTAACAACTACTAAAATAAACAATTAATTTTAATTTCCATGAATTTTTTAGCAGCAATTGTGGGCGACTTACTATCTAATGACTTATAATTCCCTCTGCGTCTCCCCGTCTCTGCGCCTCTGCGTTAATCATTACAACGAATTTAACGCAGAGACGGGGAGACGCAGAGGAAACCATAAGCCGTTAAAGCTACGTTTTGGAAGAAATTAAACCAAATTGCTTCTTATCCACAATTGTTGATTTTTTTTTATTTGTTGCATTAAATCCTACGCTTGTAGTATATTTCTGTTTTAGCAACTTGAGGTATTATGATTAAGAGAGCATTTGGCGAATTAGAGGTAGCAATCCTCCAGATTTTAAAGACTGGGCATCGAATGACCGTTAAGCAAGTCCATGAAATTCTTGGAAAGGACAACAAATATAACACCATTATGACCGTGATGTCTCGGCTAGCTGAAAAGAAAAGATTAGGGCGCGAAAGGGTGGGTTTGCAGTACGAATATTGGATGCTATCCCCTGTAGATAAGGAGCCTTCATTTTTTGAACAGTTAAAGAGGAAGCTTCTGGGTGTCAAAACGACAGAAGTGGTGACTTATCTCATTGAAAATGCTGAAGATATCTCAGAACAGGAGATTAATGAGATGGAAAAATTGCTAGAAAAAGCAAGAAAAAAGGGTAAATGAGAACCATGATCTTTCATTTGTTTTTAAATAGTTTAATAGTTTTTTGTGTCCTGGCCTTTTTTGTTGAGCTCACTATTTTTGTTTTTCAAATCCGAGAGGCCCGCATCCGCTACTGGTGTCGTTCCTTGCCCATATTAAAGCTTCCTTTCGATCTCTTATTCTTTATTTTTTTTGACGAGGGACTCATCACTAATTTGAATCCGTTTAGCTGTCAGGTGTTTACATACGAATTTATCACTTCGCTATTTCCAGTTGTCCATCAAGCCGGCGATCACATCATCATTCCTGCCTACATTGCTTCTTACATTCATCCGACATTATTTAATTTTATAGTCGGAGCTATTACCGTCATCGCTATTGGTGCAATAGCTCGAAAAATCATTTTGTTTGCCCTATCTCGTAGCTACCTTAATAAAGTGTTCCGTTCTTCTCAACCCTGCTACAGAGAGATCCAAAACGACCAATTGAGTTTTGCCCTAAAACAGTCTAAAACTGTGTTGCTGACTTCCACTGAGGTAGACATCCCCTTTGCCGCTGATCACCGCTACATTTTTCTTCCTGAAGTTCTGATGCAAGAACTATGTCAGGATGAGTATGAGTCTGTAGTGGCACATGAGCTGGAGCATTTGCGTTGGCGCGATCCGGCTTTCAAGTTAATAAATAGTTTAGCTTGTGCCCTATTTTGGTGGGTTCCAACAGATTGGTTGATGAAAAGATTAGAAGGGGATCAGGAGCAGGCGAGCGACTCATCGATATTGAAGTATGGACTCCATGCAAACGCATTGGCAGGAGCCTTAATGAAAGTCATTAAGAGAGCCAAATATTTAAAATGTCCTATTGCAGCAGTGTGTCCGCTTGATTCGCCAAAGGTGAGCCATGTAGACCGTTTGGAGGCGCTTTTAAATTTGAAGAATGGCGGCAGTCGCATTAAGAAGGTTGTTTCCTTGTTGGGCATGGTAGTTGCGATTTTTGTGTGTTTGTGCTTTTGGATATGTTGAGAATTAGACGTTCTGTAAGTGTCAATTTTCAGGCCCTTGCCCGATCGTGAACGCGCCCGCGCCCGTTGCCCGAACTTTACTTGCCCGAACCCGATCTTAATGGAAATGGACGGTAATGGACCATAGTGGACGATAATGGACCTTAATGGACATAATGCTCATCTATTTGGTCGGCCATTACGGTCCATTATTGTCCATTACAGTCCACTATGGTCCATTACCGTCCATGTCCATTACTCCATTTTTTCTCCTTTGCGTCTCTGCGTTTAATTTTTTTGGCAATGCTGTGGCTTATTAAGTGGTTGCATTGGGCACATTCTTTGTTTGCAAAATGGCGTCGATGTTGATTTGTGAAAGTCCAGGCACTTGCATCAGCTCCTCCCTTGTTGCTGCCATCACCTGTTTAACGCTCCCAAAATGCCGCAAGAGCCTTTTCGCCTTCTCAGGACCAATCCCTGGAATATCCAACAACGATGTCCTCAGTGTTGTTTTGGAGCGGCGTGCTCGATGAAATGTTATCGCAAACCGGTGTGCTTCATCGCGGATTTGCTGCAGCAAGAAAAGAATCGGAGAATTATCCCTCAAGAAAATCGGATCTTTTACATTTGGAATAAACACCTGCTCTCGTGTCATCCCTTTATCATGTCGTCCCTGTTCTTTTGCGATCGATATTACATCAACTGTGATGATATTCAGCTCTTGTAATACCTTCAAAGCAATGTTGAGGTGCCCTTTTCCTCCATCGACAATGAGGAGGTCGGGGAGATCATCTTCCTCTTTAGCTCGTTTATAGCGACGCATCAGCACTTCATACATCGTTGCATAGTCGTCGGGTGAAGTGACAGTTTTGATCTTATATTTCCGATACCGCCGTTTATCCTTCTGACCGTCTGTAAACACTATGAGAACAGATACAGGTTCTGTGCCAGAGATGTTGGAGTTATCAAAGCACTCAATACGGGCGGGATAACGATTTAAATGGAACTTCTCTTGCATGTCTAAAAGAGTGCGTTCACGTATCGCTTGTTGATCTTTTTCCTTTTTAAAAGTGGCTTCAGCATTGAGGTAAGCCATGTCTACGAGAGCTTTTTTGTCTCCGCGCTGTGGTGTGAGGATCTTTGTCATCCTGTTTTTATTTGCTGACAATATCTCTGAAAGTGTCTCTGCATCAGGCTGCTCAATGGGAACCAGGATTTCAGAAGGGAGTTCTTCTAGTTGGGCATAATGTTGAAGGATAAAATTGGAGAGCAATTCGGCATCGTCCTCAGCAATTTTTGCAAAGCTGTAGTGGCGAGCTCCTATGAGTTTTCCTTTGCGAATGAACAACTGCGCCAGAGATACCTCCTCGGCTTGTCGGAATATCGATAAGACGTCTGAATCGCCTCCTAGAGGTTTGTCAACACGCTGTTCCTCCAAAGTGGTCTCAATATGCCTAATTTTTTTGAGGACAGCATTGGCTTTTTCAAATTCTAGAGTATCTGCATACTTCTCCATTTCAGCATAAAGCTCTTGAACGATCTCCTTGTTTTGTCCTTTTAAGAATCGAATTGCAGCATCGACATGATGGGTGTATTCTTCTTTAGTACATTTGCCTACGCAAGGAGCCACGCATCGTTTCATGTCGTAGAGGATACATGGGCGGGTGCGGCGTAAAAATTCCTGATCAGAACACTCTCTAAGGGGGAAAACGTGCTGCATGACATCGAGCGTGCTTCTGGCGGCGTGAGCACTGATATAAGGTCCAAAATAGAGTCCATCTGCCGCTGGCTTCCCCTTATATCGGACCAGCTGCACCATAGGCCAAGGGTGCTTATTGTTGATTTTCAAGGCGATGTAGGATTTATCGTCCTTCAATAGGGCGTTGTATTTAGGCTGATGTTGTTTGATCAGGGTGTTTTCGAGAAGAAGGGCTTCTTTTTCAGACGATACGATAATTGTATCGATTTCTGCGATTTGCTCGACAAGAAAAGGGATGATGGGGCGTCCGTCACCACCGGGCGCGAAGTATTGCTTGACCCGTTGGCGGATGTTTATTGCCTTACCGATATAGAGCACAGAACCTGTTTGGCTCTTCATGATATAGACGCCAAAGTGGGTAGGAAGCAACTCTAGCTTGGCTGTGGGGAATGGCGGCATGCAGAACCTCTTAATAAAAAATTAAACGCAAACACGCAAAGACGCGAAGAAGGGACAATGGAATTAAAGGACATAAAAAGGTAATTGCAGAAGTGACCTGTGTTAAGGCCCGAAGGGCGGGCATTTCACAGCCCAGGCCTCCGCTTCGCTCCGACCTGGGCTGTGAAATGCCTGCCCTTCGGGCCTTAACACAGGGCACTTCTGCAATGACCCCTTTTTAGTTCCCTTGTCCCCTCTTCGCGCCTTTGCGTTTAATTATTATTAAGAAGGTGATTTCACTTGTTTGGATTTAGATTGTCGATTGTGTCTTTGAATCGCTTGAGGACAGCTTGCCAGGCAGCTTGTGCCTTTTGCGTGGGTTGTGAATAAGGTTTTTCGACTTTATTGTCTTCTTGTCCTTGATTCGAAGGCACCTCATTACTAGGTGGCTGTACGCCTCTTGAATTTGGACCTTCAACATTCATAGCATTACCCTAATCTCTCAATAAACTTAAATTATACATTATTTTAGACAAAATTGCAAGAAAATGGCAAACTACTAAATTCAATATAGAAAATACTACTTCAATAAGGAATTTTTTAATGGCAATTGCTGTTCCAAGTGTAGGTCCACCACTACGACATTCATCCTTAAGTTTGAACCCTTCCGAGGGTTCCGGTCATTCTTGTTGTGCTAGAATCCAAAAATGCATGGGTCGCACTCAAGAGGCGTTTAATAATAGCTGGGCTGGCCGCTTTTATAATCGATATTACCGCTATCGTCCTTTGGCAGTCCAAGTCGCAAATTTCGCCACACACGTCTTTAGCATAAGAGCAATCAACGGAATGCTCAATATCTATGCTCTTTCTACCGTGGTCACGGGCGATGCATGGAGAAATTTCTCCGGATGGCAGCGAATGATCCGCTACGGCAAAATTTTGTCAGCTTTAGCTATTCCGATTGCGCTGTATGGAATTTGGAATGAAATTAAAGAGCTCATCCATGGAACTCACGATAAAATTGGGTCAGTTTTGCGGATCACCGAGTGGACTTCCTGGATGGGATACGCAGCTGGGACATGTTTATCGACCATTCATTCTATGGGAGTTGCGATCGCAAACGTTGCCCATTGGGCATTTGGGTTTTATGTCGCCAGCGGATTCCTTGCGATTGCAACGATTATTATTCATGCCAGAAACCTTTACCAGTCAAATAGGATTAATAAAAGAATTTCTTCAGAGCCAGAAGAGGTAATATTAAAGGAATTAAATGGGAAGTCATCCAAAGAATTAGAAGCGCGATTTGAAGTGGATGGCGTGGTTATGAAGGAGTTTGTGGAGGCCGTAGTTCAACGAGTGCAAGATGGGGCGGAGGGAGCGCTATTGTTGAGAACAAGGGCAATTTCGGCCATTGGTGTGCGGATTCGTTCTAAGATTTTAGTTGATAAAATGGCTCTAATTGCTTCAATTATTGTGACTATTGCGACGATGTTGTTGTTATTTACCCCATTTTTTCCGGCGGCGTATGCGTGTTATGCGTGTTCTTCTGCGCTTTCTATTGTTAAGTTTTTTTATGACAAACGTTCTTCGACGATTTTCCACAGCAGGATGGATGAGCTTCTGGCGTTGTGAATGAAAATGGACGTAATGGAGGAATGGACGCAATGGACATGGACGATAATGGACCGTAATGGACCATAATGGACGGTAATGGACAATGATGCATCGTCCATTACGGTCCATTACCGTCCATTATGGTCCATTATCGTCCATGTCCATTACTCCATTTTTCCATTACGGTCCATTATCGTCCACTATTGTCCATTATCGTCCATGTCCATTACTCCATTTTTCCATTATGTCCATTCCATTTCTTTTCATTCTTAAAATTCTTTTCTCATTTATTATCTCTGTTAATTAAACTTTTTTAACTAATTTTTAAAAAAATGTTTTGTTATTTAAACTTTTTAGTATATAATTAAGTTATAATAAATAGTTTAATTTAATTAACTAGTGTCTAAATAATAGGAGATCTTATGGCAGGTGCCGGCGGCGTTCACCATACACCAAAAGTACATACACCAGATTCAATTACTACACAAAAGACTCCTGATCCCTTTTTAAAAGGGACTGTTGAATATGGTGGTCATAAATATCAAGTTCTATCAGGATTCTTCGGTGCATTATACATGTTGTTCAGGCCTACTGTAATGGTTCACGAAGGTGATAAGGTTGCAATAATAAAAAGGAGTGAGCTCCTAGAAAAACTAAAGGAAGGTTGTCCTGAATCAATGAAAAAAAGGATTGATGGTATATCTAAGGTAATAAGTAAGAGAGAAGTCGAAACACTATCGAAAGAAGCCGTTAAAAGCAAAGTTCTAGCTCTGAAACAAAAAATTGAAACGCTCTGTACAGGAGAATCAGATCAGTTAACATCTGCGGAAAAAACTAAATTTCGAAAAGATGCTTTGCTATTAAAATCGATATTTTCTGAATTGAAAAAATCGGATGCAATTTCAACATTTTCATTTGATCAATTGCGAGACCTTCATTTTATACTTAAACAGACTCAATTAAAAACAGAATTATTATCAACCCACACACCTGATATTGACATTGCTGGGGATATTAGGGAAATTATTACTGACAGCCAAGCTTTACTTAAAGCAATAGGAGACGAATCAAACGTTTCTGATGCTAGAGTTGATTCTATATATTTTTCTGGTAGTGCTACTATTAAGCAGATTACAGATCAGTTAAAAATAGAAGATCTCTTACTTAATTTATCACAATTAAAAAGAGAAGCAATGGTAGGCTTACCGGATGAAAAAACTACGAAAAGAGCAGGGGAGTTAGCAGAAATTCGTAGAACAATGGATCGTAGTGGCGAGAGAATCAAAAAACTTTTTGATAAATTGTTAGCTTTTGATAAAGGAGAAGAAATATTAGAAAAATTAATCTCTACAAAAGAAGATCTAACTAAAGAACAAATGGAGTACGGTAATTTTGCTCCACTTGTCGGTGAGGAATTACGAATCGGTGGTGAAGCACTCTCAGGACACTTAGCAACGTTTCAAAAAGCAAAAATTAATCCAATTATAGATAAAATCTCCTCAGCCATTGATAATGGAGAAGATTTCACTCTCACCGCGGGGGAGATCGCAAGGCTTTCTTCTTCAAGAGGTATGGATAAGGTTAAATCTACCTTTACTGATCCTACACAATACAATCTTATAAGAGATAAAATTGGATCTAGTTTTCCAGAATTTGAACTATCTGCAAAAGCCAAAAAAGAATTAGCTGATAGTGCATTAGCAAAAATAAAAGGGAATGAATCCGGAGCTTTGACACCAGAGGAAAAAGAAATCCTGTTTGAGAAAGGGGCATCCACCCCAACTTTTACTGAATTGGCTAAATTCCATCTACGTCAGCATTTCAAGAACAATAGGCAAGGATATGAGGCATTGCAAGAGCATTTCAGGCCAAGACCGCTGCCGCCTTTTGAATCTCTTTCTGCTAAGAGGTAGATTGTATATACCGGGTCCATTTTACCAGGCCAACGGCCTGACGTATAAAAGCCTAGAGCAACGCCCTAGGTATATCCAGAGTTGATTCTCAGGCTGAAAGCCTGGTGTATAGCAAACACAGTTGATGCGAAACAAATCCCATTTTAGGATGACATATACTTCAAACCAGAAGAAACATCACAAAACCCAATCTCTCCAAGATTAATATCGTAAGATCCTCCAACTCAATCAGGTTCCATTTGATGAGAGAAGTCTGTGGGATCAACGTGATTTTGTACACCATACGTCAGGCTTTCAGCCTGAGAATCAACCCTGGACGTACCTAGGGCGTTGCCCTAGGCTTTTATACTTCAGGCCGTTGGCCTGGTAAAACGGAGACTCAGAAATGGCTGGAATGAGCCACTCAAGTTTTCGCACAATTTGTCCATTCGTTGCCCCCAGAACTGTCCCACGCGCAGTGTCTATCTGCTAAATTACGTGTCCGCGTGTCCGTGCATGTAATTTAGTACACGCGCACGTAATCAGAAAATCACCATCTCCATCAAAAAACTATTGATTTACTCCCCCAATTAGGGTATCTCGTTGGGGAAGCTTGTTCCTACCCCGAAGCTGAAAAACAAAGGAATATATGACTGAAAGATATACGTATACCAATCGTCTCATCCATCAGAAATCGCCGTACCTTCTGCAGCATGCTCATAATCCCGTCGATTGGTATCCCTGGAGCGACGAAGCCTTCCGTGCCGCCCGCGATCAGGACAAACCCATCTTCCTCTCGATTGGCTACGCTACCTGCCACTGGTGCCATGTCATGGAACGGGAATCCTTTGAAAATCCTCAACTTGCTCAACTCATGAACGACACCTTCATCAATATTAAAGTCGACCGAGAAGAGCTCCCCGAAGTCGATAGCCTCTACATGGAATTTGCCCAAGGGATGATGTCTGGAGCTGCAGGATGGCCTCTCAATGTAGTCCTAACTCCAGAACTCCAACCCTTCTTCGCAGCAACATATCTCCCCCCAAACAGCAAACATGGCCTTATAGGATTAAAAGAACTTATATCTCGAATTGTTGATGTATGGACCGGTGAAGAGCGCGAATCGGTCGTTGCACAAGCTGCCCAAGTCGTCGAAGTCTTTGCTGAAAATGTCCATGTCCAAGGAGACGAACTCCCCATCAAAGAACAACTTGAAGAGGTTTGCGATCTTCTCTTTAAAATGGCCGATCCTGTCTATGGCGGGATGCGTGGCATGCCAAAATTTCCTATCGGATATCAATATAACTTTCTTCTACACTATTTCTATAAGCATGATGACAGTCGGGCCCTATTCCTCGTAGAACGCTCTTTAGATATGATGCATCGTGGGGGAATATACGATCACCTCGGTGGTGGCTTTTCTCGCTATAGTGTTGATGAACAATGGCTGATTCCTCACTTTGAGAAAATGCTCTATGACAATGCATTATTGTCCCACGCCTATTTAGAGGCCTGGCTTGCCCTTAAAAATCCCCTCTATAAAGAAGTGTGTCAGGAAATTCTCGATTATGTCTTGCGCGAAATGACCCATCCGGAAGGGGGGTTCTATTCTGCACAAGATGCTGAATCGGAAGGACATGAAGGACTTTTCTATACCTGGACTATCAAGGAAATTCGAGATGTCCTCGGTGCGGAGACAGGCAATCTCTTTTGCCAGTATTACGGAGTGACTGAATTGGGGAACTTTGAAGGTCGCAATGTGCTACATACTATAATGCGTCTCGAAGAGTTTGCAAAACAGAAAAAAATGGACCCTGTGGAGCTGTCAAAAAAGTTCAAAGACGCTAGGGCTGAATTATTGAAAGTCCGTGAAAAACGGGTACATCCATTCAAAGATGATAAAGTTCTTAGCTCCTGGAACGGATTAATGATCTTTTCCATGGCCGAAGCAGGAAGAGCTTTGAATGAAGATCGGTATATCGAGGCAGCCGTGAAGGCTGCGCATTTTATCCATTCTAACTTATGGAACGAGGGGAGACTCTATAGAAGATGGCGTGATGGGGAAGCATTGCATCATGCAGGACTTGATGAGTATGCTTTCTTAATTCGTGCGTTGATCACTCTTTCTGAAATTGGATGCGGCACAGAATGGCTGCAATGGGCAATAGAGATGACGCAAATCTTACGTGATAAATTCAAAGTTGAAAATGGTGCGTTTTATCAGACTGACGGAGAAGATCCTAATATTATTTTGCGTAAGAGTCAGTTTTCAGATGGGGCCGAGCCATCAGGGAATGCGATCCATTGTGAAAATCTTTTGCGTCTTTATCAGCTGACGTTTAGTGTGGATTATTTGGAAGAAGCGACCGACATTTTGAAGGCAGTAAAAAAATATATTGATAGTTATGGACCAGGATATTGCTATCATTTGATGAATTTGAATCGGTATTACGATAAGAGATCGCCGACATTTGTAGTGGCATTGAATGAGAAGGAGCAACATTTTCATGCTTTGTTGGAAATGATGTATAATGAATTTTTGCCTCATAAAGCGGTTATTTGTCGGCATCCTAAAGACGATACATTATTTGAATTGTTGACATTAGCTAAAGAACAAGGGCCGATGGGGAAGAACACGACATTGTATATTTGTCATGAGGGGGCGTGTCAGAAGCCATTGACAGATATCCAAGAAATGTCGGAAGCCGTGCGCAAGTTGAAGAATTGATGGATTGTACATATATACACAATAGATTATACTAAGTCCGAATGAATAAATTCACATAAGAAGTGTTATGGAACCCTATTCGACTTTAGAGAAGCAATTTCAGCAAATTTTAGATGAAAAAGCATTTAATCTTCTTGAGGTCTACCAAACTCCAGATTCCTGGACGAAGATGACTCCCAACGAACGATCGATGCTGGGCGTCTTATTTGCCACATATGGAGAAAAACAGCTCCATGATGGTGACCGCAAAGCTTTAGAAAGCTTTGCCATTGCTCAGAACATTGCTCCAACGGATTCGTTGGTACACTTTAGGTTGGGCGCTGCCTATAGCACCCAACGGAACAATATCCGCTGCCTATTTGCTGCCGTGGAAGCCTTTAATAAAGCCCTTGAATATGATCCAGAGTTCTTTGAAGCCTGGTTTCATCAGGGATGTTTGCACATACAGCTTTTCAAAGTCCTAGACGACCCTTCTTATCTGCGCAATGCGGAACAAATATTCAGCGAAGCTTCACAATGCCTTCCTCGTGCGAAAAATCACCACATCTCTGATCTGCATTGGTGCTGGGGGTTCTGTTGGGACCTCCTCGGACGCCTTTCAGGAGAGGCACATGAATTCAATTGCTCACTAGAAAAATATCGCTTAGCTGCGGAACTTGGGTGTCAAGAGGCAGAATTTTGGATAGATTACGGCTGTGCAGTGACTGCAATGGCTATGTTGCTCGGTCGGGCTGAACTGATGTTAGAAGCCATCGAACTTTTCCGCAATGCCGTTAGGACAGCTCCCGAGTGCTTTGAGGCCTGGTATCATCTTGCGACAGCATGTCAGTATCTTTTCGAATTCACCAAGGAAGAAACGTACTACTCTTTTGCATCCGATTGCTTTACACGTGCCTCTGAGATAAATAGTAATCCAAAAGTGTTTTTGTCTTGGGGATGCCTTTTACTCGATGTTGCTAAACAACGCCATAGTGTCGAATACTTTCAAATGAGTTGCGAAAAATTCCAGCTTGCAGACACATCTGAAGAGGAAGAACGGGCCTTTGTTTTATTCAGATGGGGGCAGGCCGAACTATTTTGGGGAATTCAAGAGGAGCGATTGGATCTGCTTCGTTCTGCTGAAGCAAAATTCATCCTTAGCCTTTCGATCAATTCAGAAGATGCAGAGGTTTGGCAGTACTATGGGACCTGTTTGAATGAACTTGGCCGTTATTTTGAAGACGAGTCATTTTATTGGCAGGCAATTGAAAAGTTCCAATACGCTCTCACCATTGATGCAAAGCGCTCCATGCTGTGGTATGGCTTAGCCCTTTCCCACTTTGCCCTCGGAGAATTGAATGCAGCGGAAATGATGTTTGAGAAAAGTATCACCTACTGTGAAAAAGTATTGGAAACGGATGGCACCTTTCCCCAGTTTTGGAATGATTGGGGTGTCGCCTTAATGTACATTGCCGAGACAAGCAGAGATATCACGATTGTCGAAACAGCCATAGAAAAATTTGAATTTGCATTGCAAGCATATAAAGAAAACGGAATAAGTGCATTGTCGCCGAACCAACTCATTTGGTTGTACAACTACGGCTGTGCATTTGATTTCTTAGGAGGCTTTACAGAGGATCCTCAGGACCATGAAAAGGCAATCTTGATCCTCACACAGGTTTTAGAGCTCGATGCGTCCTACTCAGATGTCCGCTATAACTTGGCTATTGCTCTGTCGCATCTGGGCGACCTGACGAATGATGTAGAAAGTTTCCACAGGTGCTTTGAGCATTTCAAAGTTTTGACACAGGAAGATCCTGAAGACGATATCGTATGGCTTGATTGGGGCATTGGTTTAATGAATCTGGCTGATTTAGTCTATGACGTGCATGCTCCCGAGCTAAGCGACAAACTTTACGATGAAGCTGAAGAAAAGTTATTGAATGCTATCGCGTTCGGAAACACTCAAGCGATTTTCAGCATTGCATGTCTCTATTCTCTCATGGGGAAATTCGAGGCAGCGATGCATTATATCGAGCGTGCCGAGGTGTTTAATGCGCTGCCTTCAGTGAATGATTTAATGCATGATGAGTGGCTTGAGGGATTGCGTCAGACCCCAAGTTTCCGTACTTTTATCTCAGCCCTCGCCAGCAAACCCCAGAAAGAGCCTTAACAGAGATCACACAAACCAGAAACGTGCAGAGAAACAACAGGCCAGGGCAGAGACAGAGAAAAGTAACAGGATAGGCAAGCATACGCATCAGATTAAGCCAGGCGATGTCGAAGAAGAAAAGTAACAGGATAAGCAGGATCGCAAGCGGCAGGATAGGAAGGATAGCAGGCATCCTCTTAAAGTGCGATAGTCAATGAGAAATGAAAGCGGAGTGCGCGAAAGAACATAAAGGGATCTTTATTGGACTAAAACTTTTTTAGTACCCTTTATGTTCTTTCGCGCACTCCGCTTTCATTTTTCAGGGCTTCCAGAGCTATTTAGCATCTAGGAAGCCCTGAGAAACGCAGAGCGAAGAGTCAGAAAGAAAGTAAAGGACATCGTCCTTTACTTTCTTTCTGACTCTTCGCTCTGCGTTTCTCATTGGAATTTCTTTTACCTATCAAGTGGATGCTTGCTATCCTTCCTATCCTGCCGCTTGCGATCCTGCTTATCCTGTTACTTTTCTTCCTCGATGTTTCATCTCTTAACTTGTTGCGTATGCCTGTTATTTCTTCTCCCCTCCTCTCTCCGTGTTCTCTGTGATCTCTGTGGTAAAGCCTTGTCGTGGTGCAATACGCTGTAGCAGCTCATCCTCGTTGCCGGTAAGACTGCGGATGCATGCCCCTGTTTTACACGTGCGCAGTATCGGACACCGCTTCTCAAATGTCCTCCCATACGGACACACCCCTTGAAAAGCCTTGTTCTGTTCTGCTGCAGGCTGATATTTTAACGCTGAAGAGGCTCCAAAAACACTTAATGTCGCTGCATCGGTTGTTCCTGCCAAATGCAGAGGCAGCGAATCCATCGCAATCACTAAATCCATCTCATTCATCAGTCTTTGCAATAAAGGCAGCGCCAGCCTGTCCAAAAGCAATGAGTTTCGTGGAAACTGCTGCTGAAGGCGTGTTGAGGTCTCCCGTTCTAACTCAGAACCCCATGTAAATAGGAAAATTGGCTCCATCTTGCGCTGCACATTATGCAATAAGTTCACCAACGCTTCGTCTGTCATTTTTTTGTTTGCCCAAGCTGAACCAGGGCATACCATCACTATTTTTCTTCCGTCCAATAAAGGGTCTTTCAGTATACTAGACAAGGCTTCAGACTGCTGCTGGGTAAGATTTAGGATGGTTTTTGCTGGAGACGTAATGGAATCATCACCGAAATAGCTTTTCACGAGGCCCAAATAATCCTCTCGAATATTCCTTCCTGGCACACTATTAAAACGACGGTTCGTAAATAACAAATTTGGCCACTCAGCTACACTGCTTTTCGCAAAACCAACTTTATTTTTGCTGCGAGAGAAGAATGTTATCAGACCAGACTTACAGTTACCTTGCAGATCAAATACGGCGTCATATTGTTGCATTCGGAGTTGTTTATAGAATTCTGAAAAGCTTTTGAGGTCTTTGCCACGTCGCCATGTTTTGGTGCTGACAGTGAGTGTCTGGTTAATATTTGGATGAGTTCTGACAAGTTCAGCGAAAGAATGTTCTACAACCCAATCGATATGGGCTTCTGGGAATCGATTTTTCAAATAGTGCAGTACAGGGTAAGTGTGGACGATATCGCCAAGTGAGGATGTTTTAACGATGAGAAATTTCATAATAAAATCCAAAAAAGGTTAATGCTTCTTGAAAATCCTGCGGTATGGATGAAGCGATGAAAAGAGGTTCTCCAGTAGAAGGGTGGGAGAGTTCGATGGAAAGTGCGTGTAGCAGATAGCGTGGAGCGCGGTATTGGCAATGAAAAGAGCGCCCATACTGAAAATCGCCAAGAATAGGATGTCCCATTTCACTCATATGTACTCGAATTTGGTGTGTTCTGCCCGTTTTCGGCTTGCAGCAGACCAGGGCAGCATCATTTCCAGATTGCAAGCATTCCCACCCTGTGATGGCATGAGATCCTTTTGATTTGGCAACGCTACCCCAAATAGATTGTCCTTGGTAGCGATTTTTAATGCCAAGATAGTTGTCGATGCAGCCATGCGATTGTTTAATGTTCCCGTCTACAAGTGCTAGATAGGTCTTATTGACCATTCTTTTCTTAAAAAAATCGAGAACTTTCATCTCAGCATTTTGGGATTTTGCAAAGATCAAAACACCTGTTGTATCGCGATCGAGGCGGTGAGTTAATCTAAGGGTGGTGCGCTTTCCTTGGATTGCCTTAAGAAAATCAGGATCATCGGAAGAAGTGTTCGAGGGCTTATCGTAGATGAGCAGGTCGCTATCTTCAAACAGAATTCGCTTTTCTTCAAAGAGTGGGACTACATTTTTTGTGTCAGTTGTGGGTTCTTGAAAAGCAATTTTGTCTCCAGAGCCGAGGACGCGGGTGGCAAATCTTTCGGTGCGTCCATTGATTTGGCAAAGGCTTTCTTCGATAGCTTTTTTGAGTTGTCGGGAGGAGTATTGATCTCCAGTTTTTTGTTTTAGAAACGCAAGCAACTTTTGACCTGACTCTTCACGGGACACTTCCCAGCTTTTCAATACACACTCCGATATGTAGAATTTTCGTGAACACGCCCGAGCCTATCGTGAACGCGCCCGAGCCCGCGCCCGTTGCCCGAACTTCCCTTGCCCAAACCCGATCATCCCTGAGTTCGGGTGCGAAAATAAAGTTTACGATAAAGTTCGGGCAACGGGCGCGGGCTCGGGCGCGTTCACGAATAGATTTGCCTACACTAGACTTACGCTAGCGAGAATTGGCGGAGGAAGCGCACGTCGTTCTGTGTAAACATCCGAATGTCGCTGATCTGATGCTTAAGCATGACCAAACGCTCAACTCCCATTCCCCATGCATAGCCTGTATAGATCTCAGGATCAATATCTCCCGTCTTTAAGACTTCCGGATGCACCATCCCTGCTCCTGCAACCTCAAGCCATCCACTATACTTGCAAAGGTTGCATCCGCTTCCGGAACATGACATACAACTCACATCGAGTTCCAATCCAGGTTCAACAAATGGGAAGTAGCTTGGACGAAAACGCAATTGGATGTCTGGACTGAAAAACTTTTGCATAAATTCTTGCAGCGTTGCAAAAAGATCGGCAAAGGTCACCCCTTTATCGACATAAAAACCATCTACTTGATGAAAAAACACATGTGAGCGCGCTGTAATGGTTTCATTGCGAAAGGCTTTTCCAGGGGCTATAATTCGAATGGGAGGTTTTTCCTTTTCCATTAAGTGGGTTTGCACATTTGTCGTTTGTGTTCGCAGCAGTACATTAGGAGCGATGTAAAAGGTGTCCTGCATATCGCGTGCAGGGTGATCATGAGGGAAGTTTAGAGCTTCAAAATTGTAATAATCGGTGTCGATTTCGGGTCCATACTGTACGGCAAAGCCCATTCCTGAAAGAATGTCGATGATTTTGTCCAAGGTTTGTATAATGACGTGCTTTTGACCTGGAAAATGCTTTCTTCCGGGGAGAGTGATATCGATTTTTTCTTGTATGAGGCGTGAGCTTTCCTCTTTTTCCAGGAGGGAATTATGCTTTTCAAGTAATGTGTAGGTGACGTGTTCTTTTAAATCATTGACTTGTTTGCCGAATTCGGGACGTTGATCAGCAGGGACTTCTTTAAGGAGCTTCATCAGATCTTGGATGGGCCCTTTTTTGCCAAGGTATTTTACTTTGAGGGCTTCAGTTTCTGAAGTGGAGGAAGCTTTTTGCAATTCAGTCGTGAATTGTTTGTGTAGCGATTCTATTGATGGATGCATGGTCATACCCAGTCTATTGATCATTATGATTTCCGTGCCCGACATGAAAGGACAAGGGACGTAAAGGACATAAAGGACCTAAAGGACAAGGGACATAAAGGACTTAATGTATTGCGTCCTGTCCTTTAGGTCCTTTATGTCCTTTACGTCCCTTGTCCTTTTGTCCTTTACGCCGCCAGAGCTTGCTTTGCTTGTGTTGCCACTGCGGCAAAGCCTGCTGGATCTCGTATGGCCATATCTGCCAACACTTTGCGATCCAGGTCGATCTGCGCTCTTTGGAGTCCGCAAATAAACTTGCTGTAGGAAATTCCATTGATCTTGGCCGCTGCGCTGATACGCACGATCCACAATCTGCGGAAATCGCGTTTGCGTTCTTTGCGGTGGCGATAGTTGTATGCCATTGCGCGCATTACAGCTTCGGTTGTCAGACGTAGGTGATTTTTGCGATCGCCAACAAACCCTTTTGCTAAATGGCGCAACCGGCTTTTGCGGCGTCTTGAGGCCACTGCGTTGGTTGCTCTTACCATATAATTTTCTCCACTAATTAAATTGTTCTATACACACATCAAGCGTTTATAAGTCTTCAACTGACCGTGATCGACAAGTCCTGGTCGTGATAGCTGACGCTTACGCTTAGGGGTTTTCTTTGTCAATATGTGCCGTTTTCCGGGACGGCTTCTTTTAAGCTTTCCTGTGGCAGTCACGCGAAATCTTGACGCAACGGCCTTTTTTGTTTTCATTTTGGGCACGGCTATTTCTCCTGTTTTATTCTGATTCCGTTTCGGCTGTTGGCTAGTACACTGTAAAGTTATTATTGACCATTTGTGGCGCGTCAAAGCCCCGGGGTTCAATGATCGCAAAAGGGGTTGTATGAGGCAATACTACCCCTTTTGCGATCATTGAACCCCGGGAGCTTTCACGCAGCCACAAATAGTCAATAATAACTATACAGTGTACTAGGAGGGGTCCTTCTTCTTCTTGGCTCCTGGTGCCAACACCACGATTAACATCCGCCCTAAAAGTTTTAGCGGTGATTCTGTGGTTGCGACGTCTTCTAAATCTTTGCACACTTGTTCCATCACTTTTTCGCCAAGGTCTGTATGTGCCATTTCGCGGCCTCTGAAGGTGCAAGTTATTTTCACTTTGTCGCCCTTAGCAAGAAAATCGCGTGCGTGATTGACCTTAGTTTGGAGGTCATGCAGGCCGATGTTTGGCTTAAGTTTGACTTCTTTAACTTTCACTTGATGCTGCGCTTTCTTACTTTCTTTTTCTCGTTTTGTTTGATCGTAGCGGAATTTACCGTAATTGATGATCTTGCAAACCGGAGGATTTGATCCAGCAGAAATTTCGACTAGATCGAGTCCTTGTTCTTCAGCACGTGCTAAAGCTTCTTGTATCGAGAGAACACCAACCTGTTCTCCTTTTTCGCTAATGACTCGCACTCGGGGAGTGCGTATTTCTCTATTTACTCTCAACCCCAATTTCCTCATGAAGAGCAGCCTGTTTCAGCTGGTCCAAGAAAAGCGGTAAAGAGATATCGCTTTTCATGGTCCCCTGTTGACAGGGCCGCACAGTGATTACGCCATTTCTTTCTTCTCTATCGCCTACTATCACAAAGTAGGGAACTCTTTCCTTTTCAGCACAAAGTATTCTTTCAGCCAGCGTCAGAGGGCGATAATCCACTTCGCATCGAAATCCCGCTGCTTCGATTTGTCTAAGAATACCATCTGCATAAGCAGTATTCTTACTGGATATAGGCAACACTCTCACCTGCTCTGGAGCCAACCACAGGGGTAGTATTCCTTGGTGCTTTTCAATGAGCAGGGCAATAAACCGCTCAAGCAATCCAAAAACAGAATAGGTCACTCTGGAGCCTTCTTCCAAACTCTTTAGGTCCACAGAAAGAAAAGGGCCTCTCCATTCGCGTCCGGTTGCATCTGTCAGCCCCACTTCAGCTCTTGGACCATATTCTCTGTCGACTTGTTTGTCAAGAAGACATTCACACTTACATAAGGCCAAAGCCTTCTCTAAAGCATTGTAGCCGTGTTGCCACCCTTTTGCATTTCCTGGTGAGGGATTCTGATTTGGGGTCAAATGCCACTGCTGCTTAAAGCCTAATATCTTAAGGATTTTCCCAATGAATTGCAAGCTTGAAGTTAATTCATCTATCAGCTTTTCCCCAGAACATTGAATTTGAGAGATTTCAAGGAATCCAGACCGGGGATTCAGGAGGCCATGTAATCGATCCGTTGCATCGAGATTGCAATAATTGGTTGGGCTAAAATAGCGCAAGGGTTGGTCGAGGTTAATAGAAGGATCTTTAATGAGCGGCAAAGATTGAGGAGTAGGAAATGGTAAATATTCCCTTTCGTTGATAGTGGTTGTTACTAATTTTTTCTTTGGTGATCTTGTGGAATCCTGTGGCAGTAAAAGAGGTAAATCCATGCGTTGGAAACCCAATTGTCGCTGTTGTGAATGGACCCAGTTCTGCAGGGTGTCGACAAGTGCAGATCCCTTTGGCAGCCAACGGAAAGTTTCTGAATCGATTGTAAATAGATTCATTTCAGGACCGATTATGCAATGGTCGTATTTCTTAGCTTCGTCAATTTGTTTCACAAACCGTTTAAGTTCAGTGCGGTCGGTGAAAATGGCACCTCGGATACGGATCACATCCATGTATCCAAGATTTTTTACAAACACTTCGACAGGATCGGCTTCGAGAAGTTTAATGACCCCGAGTTCTCCCGAGTGGCTCATGTGTGAGGCCGGGCAGAAATCGACGAAGTCATCCATTTGGAAGATGCGCACGATATTAGAGCGGTTGAAACTGACGATATCAGCTTTGATATCTTGTTTATGATGGCGTAAAAAATTTACAGCGTTTTCGCGCATCATTTCAAGGGATTGTACAGGAAGATCGGCTTTTATGACATGTCGCATTTTCTCTTCGAGGAGGATTAATCCTTGTGAGTCGAGAGGGCAATGGAGGATGACATCGAGGGAAAAGTCGATATTGGAAAAGGAGCTTCCGACGAGGAGACTACCCGGGAATGTATCGCAGACAGCATAAGCGAGGAGCTGAATGGCGGATTGAGAGAGAATAGGTTGTGCAAGAGGCATGTGGGCCGATGGGCAAAAGTGATGATGAAAAATAGGCTATTGGTATAATTTCGTCCAAGAGGTGGCTTTAATGTCTTATAAGTCCCTCTCTGCGTCTCCCCGTCTCTGCGTTAAATTTTTTATAATGATTAACGCAGAGACGCGGAGTCGGAGAGACGCAGAGGGATTTTTAAGTCATTAAAGCCCTATCTTTTGGATGGGCTTGTCATATTCAATAGCGGAAAATATGGGATATAGCTGACTCGAACAGCTGACCTCCACGATGTCAACGTGGCGCTCTAACCAACTGAGCTAATACCCCTTCGCTAACGTCT
>Ga0207056_1016_pt1 | contig 42687 bp, 27 predicted proteins | sample Alteio_BWMinCont_58_FD_153289 | JGI IMG/M metagenome (GOLD analysis project Ga0207056, IMG submission 153289) | Enriched cells from forest soil in Barre Woods Harvard Forest LTER site, Petersham, Massachusetts, United States -... | ecosystem: Environmental > Terrestrial > Soil > Temperate forest >... | reverse complement strand
GAAACAGCACAAGGGCGAGTCATTCTTGCCCATCTCGGAAATGGCGCAAGCTTAGCCGCAGTGCATCATGGCAAATCTATCGACACAAGCATGAGTTTTACTCCGACGGCCGGATTGCCCATGAGCACTCGCTCCGGCGACCTCGATCCCGGACTGGTTTGGTACCTAGCAAGTGCTGAGGGAATGAATGCAAAACAATTCCAAGAAATGGTCAATTTCAAATCTGGGCTGCTTGGGATCTCAGAGACCAGTTCTGACATGCGCAATCTGCTCGAGCACGAAGCGCAGGACGTGCGGGCATCTGATGCTATTGCCCTGTTTTGCTATCAGGTCAAGAAATGGATCGGGGCATTCGCAGCGGCATTGGGGGGACTGGATACGCTAGTATTTGCCGGAGGCATTGGGGAGAACGCTCCTATAATCCGCGAGCGGATTTGCGAGGGGCTAGGATTCCTTGGAATCGACGTCGAAAAAGGGAAAAATGGAGCAAATGAGAGTATAATCTCTACAGATGCCAGCCGAGTAACAGTCCGCGTCATCCCCACCGATGAAGAACTTATGATAGCCAAAAATGTTTGCCAAGTACTCAATTTTGAAGGAGATTCGACCCGATGAAAACACAAACTCTTTCCCCAGAACTACTTTACAAAATAAATGCCTACTGGCGTGCAGCGAACTATCTGTCGGTAGGCCAAATTTATCTCTATGATAATCCTCTCCTTAAGCAGCCTCTGCAGCTGTCTCATGTAAAACCGCTTGTCGTTGGTCACTGGGGCACAACGCCAGGCCAAAACTTTATCTATGTGCATTTGAACCGCGTCATCAAAAAGTACGACCTCAATATGTTCTATATCGCCGGTCCCGGCCACGGAGGTCCGGCATTAGTAGCCAATACTTACCTAGAAGGAACCTACAGCGAGATTTATCCAGATATTAGCCAAGATGAAGCCGGAATGAAAAAGCTCTTTAAACAATTCTCCTTTCCCGGCGGCATTTCCAGTCATGTGGGACCATCGACTCCAGGATCAATCCACGAGGGCGGAGAGCTCGGATACTCGCTCAGCCATGCATTCGGAGCCGCTTTCGACAATCCTGATCTGATCGTAGCCTGCATCATCGGCGACGGCGAAGCTGAAACTGGTCCCTTAGCGGCCTCATGGCACTCAAACAAGTTGCTCAACCCTATTACAGATGGAACTGTGCTCCCGATCCTGCACCTCAATGGCTACAAAATTAGCAATCCAACAGTATTAGCTCGCATGGAGCACGAGGAGCTGGATCAATATCTGCGCGGATGTGGCTGGACGCCCTATTTTGTAGAAGGCGATCAGCCCGAAGAGATGCATGAACTCATGGCCACTACTTTGGAAAAAGCAATCGAAGACATACGGCAAATCCAAGGCAATGCACGCAACAAGAACGACCTAACCCGCCCGCGCTGGCCAATGATCGTTCTGAGATCGCCAAAAGGCTGGTCAGGGCCGAAAATAGTCGATGGCTTACAGGTCGAGGGCACTTTTCGATCCCATCAGGTGCCTCTCTTGGTGGATTCCGACCATCCCGATCACCTTAAGCAGCTTGAAAACTGGATGAAAAGCTACAAAGCCGAAGAGTTGTTCGATGAAAATGGTTGTCTCATGCCCGAATTGGCCGAACTTGCCCCTAAAGGCATGCGGAGGATGGGTTCAAACCCCCACACCAATGGCGGAAGTCTGCTGCGCGACCTGCGCCTGCCCGATTTTCACATCCATGCTTTGAATGTGGCTTCACCTGGAGCCGTTGAAGGTCAAGATACGCGCATATTAGGTAAATTTCTGGCCGATATTGCAAAATTAAATCAAAGTCAAAATAATTTCCGCATCTTCGGTCCCGACGAGACCCTTTCGAATCTGTTAGGTGCTGTTTTTGAAGTCACCAACCGCCAATGGGACGCTCCGATTAAAAAGAATGATGAATTCCTAGCCCCTGCTGGCGCAGTGGTCGACTCGATGCTCAGCGAGCACCAATGCGAAGGCTGGTTGGAAGGATATTTGCTGACAGGACGCCATGGGGTTTTCAATAGCTATGAGGCGTTCATCCGCATCGTCGACTCGATGTTTTCGCAGCACGCCAAGTGGCTGAAGGTCACTTTAGAGCTACCTTGGAGGCGGAAAATAGCTTCTCTGAATTATCTGCTCGCATCGCACGTCTGGCAGCAAGATCACAACGGCTTTACACACCAAGATCCTGGCTTCCTCGACCACGTCATCAACAAAAAGGCAGATATCGTGCGCGTTTATCTCCCACCCGACGCCAATTGCCTGTTGTCGGTTTTTGATCACTGCCTACGCAGCCGTCATTACGTCAATGTCGTGGTTGCAGGCAAACACCCGCTTCCGCAATGGCTTGACATAGATGCAGCAGTATTACATTGCACCGAAGGAATCGGCATCTGGCAATGGGCCAGCAACGACCAAGGGGGCGAGCCCGACGTTGTGATGGCCTGCTGCGGAGATACCCCCACACTAGAGATATTGGCTGCTGTCTCTATCCTTCGACAGAATCTTCCCGATCTGAAGATCCGCGTGATCAATGTCGTCGATCTGATGAAGTTGCAGTCCAGAAGCGAGCACCCGCACGGACTGAGTGACACAGATTACGATTCACTGTTCACCAAAGACAAACCCATCATCTTTGGCTTCCATGGATATCCCAACCTTGTCCACCGCCTGACCTATCGTCGAGCAAATCAAAATCTCCACGTCCGTGGCTATAAGGAAGAGGGTACCATCACGACTACATTCGACATTAGAGTGCAGAATGATCTGGACCGTTTTCATCTGGTGGAAGTCGTGATAGATCGGCTGCCGCATTTAGGTGCAAAGGGGGCATATCTAAAGCAGATGATGCAGGACAAGCTCATCGAACATAAGCTATACATATGCAAACACGGCCAAGACATGCCTGAAATCCGCAATTGGAAATGGCTCAACAAGATAGTGGAAGGAGTAACACGATAAGCAGGCAACCTCTGAGAAGAAAAGTGACAGGATATGGAGGATCGCAAGCGGCAGGATGTGAAGGATCGTGTTAATCAGCCCGAGCCCGACATCCGTTTCGTGAACGCGCCCGAGCCCACGCCCGAGCCCGAAATTTCCCCCAAACGAACCCAACCCATGTTACAATAAACATCGGGCGCGGGCTCGGGCTCGGCATAGCCATCAAGCTAAGAATGCTAGACCTGAAGGTTTTACCACAGAGAAAGCAGAGAGGTGGGAGAGATGGGTTGAGATTATTAATCGCAATTTTCGGCTATAGGGTTAACTTTGTCCAAAACGTAGCTTTAGTGACTTATAATTCCCTCTGCGTCTCTGCGTTAACCATTACAACAATTTTAACGCAGAGACGCAGAGGCGGGGAGACGCAGAGGGAATTATAAGTCGTAAAGCTACATTTGGACGAAATTAAAACAATAGCCCGATTTTTCTTAAAATTCAATAATCTCTACCCTACTCTCCAATCTCTCTGTTTTCTCTGTGATCTCTGTGGTAAAATCTCTTGCCTTAGCCTGATGCACATGATTAGCTCTAGGCTTTTTTCAGTCTGAGGGCATTCAAGATGACTGACACGGAGCTGCAGGCCATTGCTGCACTTGCTATCATCGGATTCAAAAGAAGACCAATAAAGGGGAATAAGACTCCCGCTGCAATTGGAACGCCTGCCATATTGTAGATAAAAGCAAAGAAAAGATTCTGCCGAATGTTGCGCATTGTCGCACGACTCAAAATAATGGCTCTTACTATACCTGTGAGATCTCCTTTAACTAAAGTAACTCCTGCGCTTTCCATTGCCACATCAGTTCCCGTTCCCATCGCGATCCCCACATCTGCAGCAGCAAGTGCTGGCGCATCGTTAATTCCATCCCCTGCCATCGCCACAATCTGCTTTTCACTTCTGAGCTGCTGCACTAATAGGTTTTTATCCTTTGGATTAACCCCTGCATGGACTTCATCGATATTCAATTTTTTGGCAATGGCTTTAGCTGTATACTCGTTGTCTCCTGTTAACATGATGATTCTTATCCCAAGTCGATGTAAATCCTCGATTGCCTGCGGTGTAGAGCCTTTAATAGGGTCTGCCACAGCAATAAATCCTATCGTCTTTCCTTCAACGGCTACAAAAATAACAGTCTGAGCTTGTTCTTGGACTTCTTTAGCTCGATCTTGCAAATGTTCAACGCCACTCACATGATTTTCTTCCATAAAATTTGCTTTGCCGACAAAAACTTTCTTCCCTTCAACAATCCCGGTAACGCCCCCACCAGTAATCGAGTTAAATTGTTGTGCCTCTGGGATATTTATCTTTCGTTCTTGCGCCCCTTTTACAATGGCTTGTGCAAAAGGATGTTCGCTATTTTTTTCAATAGCAGCTGCCAGCCTTAAAAGTTCATTTTCTTGCACATTAGACAACGCTACAACCTGGGTAATTTTTGGCATCCCTTCAGTTAGCGTCCCTGTTTTATCTAACAATACTGTATTGACCTTTTCAAGCGTCTCTAAAGCCTCTGCATTTTTAATAAGAACTCCCATTTCCGCCCCTCTACCTACTCCCACCATGATAGACATAGGTGTGGCCAGCCCAAGAGCACATGGACAAGCAATGATCAATACAGCAATCGCATTGACCAATGCAAAAACAAACCGAGGCTCAGGTCCAATCGATCCCCACACGATAAATGTGATGATTGCCACTAGCACGACAGCAGGAACAAAATATCCAGAAATTACGTCGGCCAATTTTTGAATAGGTGCTTTGGTTCTTTGTGCTTCAGATACCATTTGGACAATTCTTGCTAAAAGAGTATCACTTCCCACGCGTTTGGCTTCCATTAAGAAACTGCCCGTCTGATTAATTGTGCTACCTGTAACAGTGTCCTTGGCCTTCTTTTCAACAGGGATTGGTTCGCCCGTGATCATCGATTCATCCACGAAGCTCGAGCCCTCGATCACAATGCCGTCAACCGGAATTTTCTCTCCAGGCTTCACCCTTAACACATCGCCAACTTTCACTTGATCAATGGCTACCTCTTGCTCTTGACCATTTTTCAAGAGGTGAGCACTCTTAGCAGCTCGACCCAACAATGCTTTGATCGCATGGCTTGTCTGGCTTTTTGCTTTAAGTTCCAAAACCTGTCCGAGGATAACCAAAACAGTGATTACGCAAGCTGCTTCAAAGTAGATAAAAAGCTCTCCCTTTTCTTTAAATGAATCTGGGAACCAGTTCGGGAATAAAACAGCAAACGCGCTATAAAAATAGGCTGCCCCAACGCCCAAGGCAATGAGAGAAAACATGTTTAAAGAACGGTTGCGGAGCGAAAAATAAGCTTTTTCAAAAAAAGGCCACCCACACCAAAGGACAACAGGTGTGCTGATGACAAGTTGCATCCAGTGAGAAACATGATTTGACAGCAACAACTTGCTCATTGCTAGGATCAAGACAGGAATAGTCAAAACTAGTCCTATCCAAAATCTATGCAACATATTGCGATATTCGGAATCATCATCAGATCCTGCTGTGACTTCTTTAGGCTCTAAATCCATTCCACAAATGGGGCAGGAACCTGGTTGATCTTGTTCAATCTCAGAATGCATTGGGCATGTATAAATCATTTACACCTTCAAAATATTCCCCTAAACAGTAACAGAATATGTAGGCCTACGCATTAGGCTAAGGTAGGCGATCTCTGAGAGAAAAAGTAACAGGATATGGAAGATCGCAAGCGGCAGGATATGAAGGATAGTAAGCACCCTCTTGATATTCAAAGAATTTCCAAAGAAGTTAAGGCCTCCGGCCTTAACTTCTTTGGAAATTCTTTAGAATTAAAAGAGGATGCTCATTATCCTTCATATCCTACCGCTTGCGATCTTCCATATCCTGTCACTTTTCTTCTCAGAGGTTGCCTGCCTTAGCCTGATGCATATACACCTGCACATCCCTGTTACTTAGAATCGCACTGTTACGTCGAAGCCGGCCAGGACCATCCCTCGTCTTTTGCCATTGTCAAAAGCTTTATTGCTCCAGTTTCGATAATAACCGATTTCAGGACGTATCTGTACTATTTCATTAAAGTTATGCGACCACCCGATGGCATGGCTGCTATAGGTTCCAGGAAAACCGGAACGCTCGCCATCGACATCTCTCCAGTATTCATTGCGAACTGTGATGAAATCTTTGTCTGATGTTTTAAACATTGTATAATTTACGACGCCAAAGGTCCACGTGACTCCCGGAATATTAGGTCCGATACCACCGCCGCCTCCAAACGATTTAACAGGCCCTGCGCTGGGCGTTCCGCCAACCACAGCATCGCGCTGCCACATGACATAGCCCTCCGTCTTTGTGTGGATGTCATCGTTGAATTTGTGCTGCCACGTACCCACCAGGTAATTAAAATTATCATGTCCAAGTTTTTGTCCATACATGTGGAATCGACGGAACTTAGCACTATTGATAGAATTTAAAACCAAGTAGATCGAATCTTTATTAGAATGAGACACCCATCGCACTCCCAACATGCCCGTGGCAACAGCCCCTTTATACCAAGGAGCCATATCAGTTCCTGCATGAATTGCCCCTTGGACAGTCCAGTACTTATTCAGCATGATCGTTGCCATCACACCGGTTTGAGTGTATGTATCAAATGTGAATAGAATTGAATGTGTTCCCATATAATTGTCTGGAGCAAATTGCGTTTCAATATCTGGACATGCAATCCAACGACCGATACGGAGAATCATCCCTTGGGCTACCCATGGAGTATAAATGTCGATATATTGCTCTGTAAAATCATATCCATATAGCTTATTGTGTTTTAATAATTGAGCACTTGTCCATCCTCCAGAAGTCATGTAGCGATAATCAATGCCGTATAAAATTGTGGAACGAAATCCAATATCTAGATGATCGACTTGTACAGAATCGACTTGTCGTTCGACACGAAAAACAATTTGATCTAACACGAATTTATTGGGGACAATCCAATAAGAATCCGGTGTATTTGAATCTTTGCAATTGCTCAGGTTACCGGATGCATTGGCCCAGCCATAGGCTTTTACACGGCTTTTTTTGATTGCCTCGCCGCAGGGTGTAGTGTAGATGGCTTCCATCAGTGGATAAACAGTATCATCTGGTGGAACCCCAACCAAGGGATACCCTTGAAACTCTGCTGAAGGAAATGGAGGAGATTGAAATGGTCCAGGTAATGCACGGCGAGGGGGTTCTTTTTTCTCTGGCTGCTTCTGATTGTCTGGTGAGGTGTTTTCATAGGCACCACACATTCCAGGCACTAATCCAAATGTCAAGATAACAGCGATTAAATATGATGTGAGAAATTTCATTGTGTCTTCCTTATTGTGAGACCTTGCTGGAGATTTTTTGACATTAAACTAACAATAAAATCTTTTCAATATAAAATCATATTCAGTTAAGATGCAGATTCATCCAGCAATTGTGGATGAGATTCATCATTCACGGATCTATTACACCTATGTTGCAATCCCTCTTTTCTTTATTTCGTAAGCCCGAAAACAACCAGACTGAAAAAAAAGTTACGGAAACTCTTTTGGCATACTCTCAAAAGATCATTCCTGAAATTTTTATGGAATTAGAAACCGATGAAAGAGGACTTGTCGGCTGTGAAGTTAAGGAACGTTTTGAAAAATATGGCTTTAACGAAATATCCTATGAAAGACCCCCCTCTTGGTATCACTTTTTATTCAGAAGCTATTTCAACACCTTCAACATTCTACTAACTGCATTGGGGCTATTGTCATATTTTCTCGGCGATCTCGATGGCACAATCATTATTATTGCCATGGTGATGTTGAGTGTAGGCATCCGCTTTTTTCAAGAATTACGATCCCACATTGCTGCCGAGAAACTCAAAGCCATGGTCAGCACCAAGTGCACTGTCATCCGGCGTGGAGATAGACAATCAACTCCGACTAAAATTGAAGTTCCTATCGAAAACATTGTTCCAGGAGACATTATTTTCCTTTCTGCCGGCGACATGCTCCCAGCAGATGTCTGTCTCATCTCTTCCAAAGAACTATTTGTCAGCCAATCTTCCCTTACTGGCGAAGCAATGCCCGTGGAAAAACACGAGTTGACTCTATTACAGCAATCTAAATGTACAAATCTCATCGAAATGCCCAATATGTGTTTTTATGGGACAAACGTTCTCAACGGAACAGCCTTAGCTGTAGTCGTCGCAACAGGGAACAACACTTTTTTGGGTTCAATTGCTAAAAAAGTGGCTGGCTACCGTCCCTTGACAAGCTTTGATATCGGCATCAATAGAGTATCGTGGCTACTAATACGCTTCATGTTTTTCATGGTACCGGTTGTATTGCTGATCAACGGCTTCACAAAAGGAAATTGGTTTGAAGCCTTACTCTTCGCTTTGTCTGTAGCTGTCGGCCTAATTCCCGAAATGCTTCCCATGATTGTCACAGCTAACTTGGCCATAGGTGCTATAAAAATGGCACGCAGCAAAGTTGTCGTTAAGCGACTCAATTCCATACAGAATTTTGGAGCGATGAACGTGTTGTGCACCGATAAAACAGGCACGCTGACTCAGGATCGCATTATTCTTGAAAAGCATCTCAGTCTTGAAGGAGAGATTAACGAAGAGGTTCTGCAGTATGGCTACCTAAATAGTTATTATCAAACCGGCTTAAAGAACCTCATGGACATTGCTGTTTTAGAGCATGCTGAAATTAAACAACAAATACACATTGGACAAGCATACAGCAAAGTGGATGAAATTCCTTTCGATTTCATTAGACGAAGAATGTCGGTAGTTGTTGAAAAATCCCCACAGGTACATCTGCTGATTTGCAAAGGCGCTACAGAGGAAATGATGACTGTGTGTAGTTCTGCAAGGTCCAATGGCGATGTCGTTCCAATGACAGATCAGATAAAACAACAAGCATTAAAACTAATGGATGAATTGAATGAAGATGGGCTCCGTGTCTTGGCAGTAGCTTATAAAGAAATGCCCGCTGAAACCCGTAAGGAGTATCAAGCTAAGGATGAGCATTCTCTTATTTTGATGGGATTCCTGGCCTTTCTCGATCCCCCCAAGCAATCTGCGAATTTGGCTATTGAAGAATTGCAAAAATTGAATATTCAAGTGAAAGTCTTGACGGGTGACAATGCAATCGTCACCAGAAGGATCTGTAAGTGGGTCGGATTAAACGTAGATAAAGTGTTGAATGGCCCTGAGATCGAAGCGTTAAATGATTCCGAACTCCGTTCAAGAGTGGACGACACAACCATTTTTGCAAAATTATCGCCAATGCAGAAGGCTAGGGTCATTTCTATGCTCAAGACGAATGGTCATACAGTCGGTTTTCTTGGGGATGGAATCAATGATGCCCCTGGTTTAAAAGAGGCGGATATAGGGATTTCTGTGGATACTGCTGTGGATATTGCAAAAGAATCCGCAGACATCATCATGCTAGAAAAAAGCCTGCTGTTTTTGAAGGAAGGAGTCATTGAAGGGCGCAGGACATTTGGGAATATCATTAAATATATTAAGATGGCCGTCAGCTCCAATTTCGGCAACGTCTTCAGCATATTGGGGGCAAGCGCCCTGTTTCCTTTTTTGCCCATGATGCCCTTACAGCTACTTGTGCAAAATTTGCTCTACGATATATCACAAATTACAATTCCCTTTGACAATGTCGACAGCGAATTTCTGAAAAAACCTCGCAAGTGGGATCCCACAGGAATAGCAAAATTTATGATATTCATAGGACCTATTAGCTCTATTTTTGATTATACAACCTTTGCCGTGCTGTGGTATGTATTTGGGGCTAATTCAGTAGAAAATCAGGCCTTATTTCAATCAGGATGGTTTGTGGAGGGGCTTTTATCACAAACATTGATCGTACATATGATCAGGACACAGAAAATTCCTTTTATCCAAAGCATTGCCTCGTTGCCGCTTCTAACGACCACATTGTTAATTATGGCGATTGGCATTTCCATTCCCTACACAAGTGTAGGAGCAAGTTTAGGATTTGTTCCACTCCCCGGAGAGTTTTATTATTGGTTGGCCGGTACGCTTATTTGTTATTGTGTGTTGGTCCAGATTGTCAAAACATGGTTTATCCGCAAATTTCAATTCTGGCTGTGAGATGTGATATTATGGACATCAAAGATTGGGGTGAAGACAGTTTTATTCAATTTATAGCAGAAACCTTCCCTGTTTCCCCTCCAATAACAGGAATTGGGGATGATTGTGCCGTCATTCCGATAGATCAAGAAATGGCCTGGCTTGTAACTACAGACGCCTTGGTCGAAGGTGTCCATTTCCTTAAAGATCAGATCTCCCCGCACGACTTAGGTTACAAAGCTATTGCAGTCAGCGTAAGCGATATCGCAGCAATGGGTGGACTTCCAAATCATGCATTTCTTTCAATAGCCTTACCCAAAAATACCGATCGCAATTGGCTCCACAAACTGATGGAGGGCATCAAGGAAGCTTGCCAGAAGTGGGGCATTCTTCTTTTGGGAGGCGACACAGTTGGATCAAAAAAAGACATTTTCCTTAATATAACTCTCACAGGGACTGCAAACCAATCTAAAATTAAATACCGCTCTCACGCAATACCAGGAGATATCATTTGTGTCACAGAACATTTAGGAGATGCTGCCGGAGGACTAAAAGCCCTTCAAGAAAATGTCATGAGAACACCGGAAGTTGAGTATTTGCTCCACACACATTTCCATCCTGAAGTACATCTTGAACAAGGAATATGGCTAGCTTCACAAACGGGGGTTCACGCAATGATGGATCTTTCAGATGGACTGCATACGGATTTAAGACGCCTCATTAAGAGTTCTCAGAAGGGAGCTGTAGTTGATGTATCTAATCTCCCCATTTCAGGCCCCCTTTCAAGAGCAAGCGCAGATAATGGCTGGAATGCTCTACAACTCGCGATTTCCGGAGGAGAAGAGTATTGCCTTCTTCTAACAGCTTCTTCAGAGGCGTTTAATGATCTTCAACAAGCTTACGAAGTAAAATTCAAAATGCCCTTACACAATATTGGCAGAATTGTTGATGCCCCCACAGATCTCATTTACCAAAAGCATGGCAAATCCATTCAACTAGAACTCGCAAATTTTGATCATTTTCAATAATTGTGCAGTACTTTCTATAAAAAAACATACGTTGATTTTTATCAAATCAAAATATATTATTATAATACAACTCAATTAAAACAAAAATAATTAGGAGATATTAATATGTCAACAGCGATACCACCAGCCCGCGCACTACCATCTTTAGCAACGCCAGTAACCCCTACAAGAAAATCTACGTCTAACCATCTGTCCAGATATGAAATACAGCTAAACAGAATGTTGGCTCGAGCATTCGCAGCGAAGACATCAGAATCGTTTGAGGCGTCGCTATTGGTTTCCGGAAATCGCGATATAGGTGGTATAATACTTTCTTACTGCGACGCATCATTGCCGCATTATCCACGAAGACTAGAGCAAATTGTAGTTGGCCTATTTGCTAGACAACATAAGTTTGCTACGATACAACATATGCCAGATTCCGTAGTGGACTTATCTCTTGAATATTATAGCTCACCTACATTAGATGATCTAATGGAAATGGAACGCAAAGAAAATCACCGTGCTGCTAGATTTAACATAATTCTACATGTACCTGCACAAAAAGGCATTTTTGTGGATTGGTGGTTTTGGATTATAAACAACCCTCTAACCCCTGAAGACAATGAAATAATAGAAAGAAGAATTATAGATTACAAACAAATGATAAGAAGTCGCGAAGTTACGAATTTACCAAGTTATAGGGCTGCTCCAGAACATGTCACAAAGGTTGTAAAGTTACAGCACATCCTAGGTGAGATTTTGCATATACGGATCAATGTTTCTGGAATTAGTGAAGCTACATTGGGCTATGCCGAAAAACGTATACAACACTATGTCTCACCGCCTAGAAGAGGACGTGTAGTAGATCCAGCGACCTCAGCTTATTGGAAAATTGCATATGCTACAATTCCACAAGACGCTTCGTTGATCGCTGAACATAGTAAAAATGCAAACCTCTATCGTATTCTCATCTGATTGGATTGGGGGTATTTTCAGAGTGCAGCTACTTTTGGTTGGCAGCTTGCGAACCGGTGCCACAAGGGACGATTCTGGGGAGCAACGAACGGATAGATTATGCGAGAATTTGAACAGTTTCGCGCCAGCCATTTCTGGGCCCATTTCATCAGGCCAACGGCCTGACGTATAAAAGCCTAGGGCAACGCCCTAGGTACGTCCAGAGTAGGTTCTCAGGCTGAAAGCCTGACGTATGGTGTAGACAGTCATCTCTCATCAAATGGAACCCGATTGAGTTGGAGGATCTTACGGTATTAATCTTGAAAGGATTTAGTTTTGTGATGTTCCTTTTGGTATGAAATATATGTCATCCCGAAATGGGATTTGTTTCGCATCAACTGTGTTTGCTATACACCAGGCTTTCAGCCTGGGAATCAACTCTGGACGTACCTAGGGCGTTGCCCTAGTACACTGTAAGGTAAATCCGTGCCAGTAAAAACTCCGCCAAAGCCCCGGGGTTGAATCGATCGTAAATCACCCCATATTGCTAATATTGGGTGACTTACGATCGTTCAACCGCGGGAGCTTTCGCGATGTTTTTACTTGGACGGATTTACCTTACAGTGTACTAGGCTTTTATACGTCAGGCCGTTGGCCTGATGAAATGGACCCAGAAATGGCTGGCGCGAAACTGCTCAAATTCTCGCATAATCTATCCATTCGTTGCTCCCCAGTACCGTCCCTGCCAGAGGCAATTGCAAAAGTGCCTCATCATCAGGCCAACGGCCTGATGATATTGACTGAGCCTTTCTCCCACACATTTAACAGGACAAATCCGGCTGTCCCCACGCACAGACCTGCCGGAACCACAGCAACACCGTACACAATTGCTTCAGACACATTTGGCCCTCCCATGGCATTAATGACAGCGCCTATGATCGCATGGAATGCATATCCAAAGCTCATAATGATCATATTTGCAACCGCTGTGGTTAATCCTGCCACCTGCTCACGGACATATGTGGATGACTTGTAAATGGCCAAAATCTGATATGCACAGCATATTCCAACCAGCACAAAACTCATGCTGAGAACTCCTGAAGTCAAGTGCCAGAACAGCAATATAGAAAAACTGGATGTCATGACTGCTCCAGCACCGATAATCGTGCCCATATAACTGCGAACTTTGTCAGCAATAAAACTTAATAATGGCGCTCCAAAACACATGCCAAAGTAAATCATGGAAGGTATGCTTGCAGCCAAGGACCCTTCAAAACCATAAACCTGTCTCAAAAATGCTGTTCCCCAAACATCGGCAAACCCTTCCAAAGGCCCTACCATGAAGCCTGCAAAAACACAGGAAAAAATAACCCGTTTATTGCCCAAAACCTCTTTGATATCGGATATGACTGTTCCCTGTGAAGAGCTTTTCACGTCGGGAACAATCCAATATGTGATAGCTGCAAGTGCGATGCCTGCAATGGCAAATCCCTGAACAACTGTTTGGTAGCCAAAAACCTCCCGCATATAGCTGACAGGGCCTCCGCCATAGATTGCTCCAATTAAACCTATCGTTACGGAAAGGCTTAACATGCGGGGAAATTGTGTCTCACTAAAGGTCATGCGGATGATTTTAAAGACGCCTAAGATTGCTGCAGTTGAGCCTAAGCCAATACAAAATCTTCCAGCAATGGGATACAGCCAGTGGTCAGCAAAGAGAAGAGGCATCAGCCCAACCACGGTAAGGAGGACGCATGCGGTCATTACTTTCCTAGGTCCATAGCGATCGAGCATAATGCCTAAAGGCAAATGCATCAGCGAATAACCGATGTAGTAAACACCTGAGAACTGGCCAAAAGTTGCGGCATCTATGTCGAACTGTTGCATGATATCGGTTATCATGATGTTGGGCATGACTCTTAAAATCCATTGATATGCATAAAATATAGATGCGATTATCCATACCGCCCACGCGACCGTGCGTGGGATTGAGTTTGAGGGAGACGAATTCATAAAATTGATCCTATTTAAAAACAGATTTAATCTTCTGGTCTTCTTGACCGATTTATTAACAGAAAAAATGTAAGAAAATTAAATATGTTACTGTGCCTGTTGGCACAATAGGAATAGAGGAAGTAGAGCGAGTGAATAAACAGAAATAGCACAAATAGCACCGATTGCAGACAAGCAAGGGTGGCTTACAATTGAATGTGATGTATCTGTTTTAGTGTTCATAGGGAAGATTGTAGCACAATGCAGGTAAATCGAGCAATGATTATTTTAGATGAGTTATTTTAGAGTGTGTTCTAGCCGACGAGGCTCATGACTCTACCATCTGTCAAAATTAATAGGATTAGGATCTCTACTTATACTGATTTCACCCCAACCAGCATATCGGGAATCCTGTGAGTTTGTATTATTCTGTTGGGAGCTGTTGACTACAGTTTTACCTTTTTGTATCGCACCAAAAATCAAGCCCACAAAGAATCCGGTCATCAATGCTTCCAGAACAGGCTCTCCAAGACACTTCAAGTACTGAGCAGCAGCTGACCCAGCATCTTCGGATTTGCGATGCGCATCCAATGCTGCCTTAATCGCTCCGATTGACAGTCCTCCTAGAAGCATTACGGAACCTATAATTAATCCTGCTACTAAAAGAGGATTGCCCATTACAGCCTGTCCTAAGCTAGCCCCTATGGCTCCAGCGCCTATTAAAGCCCAAGTTTCTGGCTTTGTAAGTTCTTTAGCTATTTTAACTAGCAGTTTGGCTAGTTTCATGGCGGCTTTCAATGGATGAACAATTGTATAAGCGGCCGCTTTTAAGACTTGATATAGAAATCTTGCAATGTTGCATGCGGCCTTGAAAGGTAATGCAATAAGAAATTTTGCTAATCGAATTAAATTTGTAATGACCTTATAAGAATCTGAATCTGTTTGCGCAATTTTAGATTCTAAGCAATCTGCTAATCTAGGATAGCAACTACGAATAGACGAAAGGGCACTGTTGCGTTTTGTGATCAAAGTTTTTTTAACACCAGCAATCATTGATTGCATCGTGCTTTCAAACTGTTCGCCAAATTTGTCACAAACGGCTTGAAAAGAAAAACGATTGATGTGTTTGCTTTCAAATTCATCAATTTCATTATAGATCTTCTGATCCCAAGCAGTTCCAATGGTACCAATGGGAGATTCGATTGAAACAGTTGACATAATTTCACCGCATTTTATGTTTTTAATTAATAAATACAACATACAATAAATGTTATTAATTAATTAGTCAATAGTAATTGTCACGCCTGGGGTTCGAAATAGGGACATAAGGGACAAGGGACCTAAAGAGGTAATTGCAGAAGTCCGTAATCATCAAGCCAACGGTGTTTGTGCCGGCCCTCCGGGGCGGGATGGGTTGGTTGACGTTTACCCAGGCTTCGCTTACCCCTCCGGGGAGCTTCAGCCTGGGCTATTATGTAAACAGCCCTCCGGGCAGTGTGAAAAGTAATTTACAAACAAAAACCTTCTGCATACAGCCCGGAGGGCCTGTTCACGTAATAGCCCAGGCTGAAGCTCCCCGGAGGGGTAAGCGAAGCCTGGGTAAATGCCAACCAACCCATCCCGTCCCGGAGGGCCGGCACAAACAAATACCGTTGGCTTGATGATTACGGACTTCTGCAATTACCTCTAAAGGACATAAGGGACTTTAAGGGACAAAGGACATAAAGGACAAAGGACATTTGTTGCAGGTGTCCTTTACGTCCTTTGTCCCTTATGTCCTTTAGGTCCCTTCTCCCTTATGTCCCTTCGCCTAACACATGGGGTGCGTTCATGACTAAAATGTCGTCCTTTCAGGACTCCATGTGTACCATGACTAACCCAGGCCTCCGCTTCGCTCCGACCTGGGCTGTGAAATGCCTGCCCTTCGGGCCTTAACACAGGGCACTTCTGCAATTATTATCTTCCTCTTTATGTGCTTTGCCAATAACCTGGAGACACTAACAGTCCCCTAGTGGTTGTGGTCTCGACAGGAACAATCCTTTGGATGTGAAGTGCTTTCATAATCGCTAATGTTAAGATGCAGTTGGAAACATCTACATGTGCATACGGATTATTAAGTTCTTCATCAGTCTTATTCAAAGCGCTTTCAATAAACTTCCTCAATCCACTGCGGGTTATCACACACTCTTCAGCAGCAATAGGACGAATACTGTGATAAAAGAGGCGTCCAATACCAATGACTGTTCCCTGACTTTGAATCTTTTGCTTAATAATCGGATACGCTTTTCGGCCAAAGGCTCTGGCATAGCTATCAGCTGACTTAAGATCTTCTTCACTGATAGGATTAGGTGAAAAGGTATCGTCCAACTCATTCTCTTGGATTGCATTAATGATATATGACTTAAATGCGACCGATCCCATTTGCTCGCCCATATAAACTGTAAGGCCTTCGCTTTTATTTTGAGTTGTGATTTGCAGGCTTCCTGTCCCGATATCCCAAACTACAGCCTCTTCAGGACTAAATTCGCCAGATGCTAATGCGCTAAAGAAGGCGATTTCCCCTTCTTCTCTTTGAGGTATAATCTGGATGTGAATATTGGTTTGCCGTTGTACCTCAGCTGTAAATTCTTTGCTATTATTCGCTTTACGAAAGGCCGATGTCGCAATGGCTACGGCTTTTTGTACTTGATAGTCATTTGTCAGGTCGCGGATTTCTTTGAAAGTTTTTAATCCCAATGCCTGCGTTTCTTCGTCAAAGGTGCCGTCTTCAGATTTATCCAAGGATGCCTGGTAAGCAACTGGAAAAGATGTATCCAAGACAACTTGTGTGATTTGATTGGTTTCTGTATCAACGTCCGCAATTGCTAGTTTAGTGCCGCCTGAACCGATGTCGATGGCAGCACGTCGTTCAATCTCTGCATTGATTTGCGCATAAGTAGAAATCAAAAAAAATAGTGTTAGGCAAATTAATTTACTCATAATCCTCTCCGTAATACCACAGAGAGGCTGTGAATTCGACAACTGGTTTGTGCCGGCCCTCCGGGACGGTAAGTGTAGGTTGACGGTTACCCAGGCTTCGCTTACCCCTCCGGGGAGCTTCAGCCTGGGCTATTATGTGAACAGACCCTCCGGGCTGTATGCAAGAGCTTTTGTTTGAAACTCACTTTTTCACACTGCCCGGAGGGCTGTTTACGTAATAGCCCAGGCTGAAGCTCCCCGGAGGGGTAAGCGAAGCCTGGGTAACCGCCAACCAACACATACCGTCCCGGAGGGCCGGCACAAACCATTATCGATTTATTCACAGCCTCTCTTAAAATTAAGTTGTTTTATGCGGCTTCAAGTTCTTCGATATCTTCATAAACCTTATTGTCAACCTCAACGTCGAGTTGCAGTTGTTTTCCAGGAACTTGTGTGCCGATCGTAATATGGAAATCATGCCCTTTCAACTTAGACTCAAGACCATAACTTTCACGTAACTTTTCTAATTCCGGTGCAGAGACTGCTAACAACCAGAGTTTTTTTACTTTATTATTTTTATTTAGCTTTACTGTGCGCAATTCCAATACTGTAAAAGTAAACTCTTGTCCGAGCTCTTTAATTTCCCAGATTTCATTCATAATCTGTTCATTTTCATACATGACGCTAATATGTGCGCCGATGCCTTTCTTGCTTGTATAATGGCGTGGAGGAACAATGATTCCCGACACATCAAGCAATGGGAGCGTTTCAGAAATAAAATCTCTAGAAACTTCGAGATAGAGATATCCATTAGGTTTTTGCTTTAAAATGCCTTTCTGCTCAAACTGGACGACTCTTTCGATGACTTGTGGTTGGTTTTCTACTTGATAATCTACCGCTGCAAATGCAGGGGAAGATAGAGAAACGGTTAGAAGGACGATGAGGGACATTTTTTGGATAAATCTTTTCAACATAACACTCCTTAGTAGTTGGTTAAAGGTTTATCCTTATAAACAATAAAAGAACGTGTTTTTTAAAGCAAGAAAAATAAAACGTAAGCACCTGATAATTAAATATTTACGTATATTTTTACCACAGAGATCACGGAGAGAAGAAGAGGAATTTGGGAGAAAACAAAAAATGCTAAGACGCATTAATGCGTCTTAGCATTTTTTATTTTCTCTCAAATTCCTCTTCTTCTCTCTGTGATCTCTGTGGTAAAAATTCTTTTGCTTATTCTGCTGGGAGGGGGTACGGGAAAGGATAGGGTCTTGCAACTAATTGGCGATCCCCTAAACCAAGTCTATTGTCCATTTCTTGAAAACTCTCTCGAAGTATATAAGTTTCAAGGCGGCGTCGTATCGGTCTGGTGAAACGAGGTTGTCCTCTGTACCATGTCCAACGCATTTCGATCTTTGGGGCTGCTTCGGGAAGTATTTCCACATGGATATATTCAAAATTACGCACAGTAATACCGCTCATATTCACTAAACGAAGAAGATCTCCCCGAGTACTTTTAAAAGCTTCCAAATCATTGTGTGTATTCCATTTGATAATGATCCTTCCAAAAGGATCCAATTCTGCTGTCGAATAAGCTGGAAGATTATTATCCGCCACAAATTGATCAGCATACTCTTTCAGAATTTCAGGATAATGCTCTCTGATATCAAACTGTCCTGTAGTGTTATCGATGAGCTCGCGTGGATGTAACAGATTCTCCCACAAGGTATCATAATTGCTAAACAATGGAGTTGTCGATAAATGGCTTGTAGCTATAAGGAAAAAGCTAAATAACAATTTCATTTTCATAGTTTTTACTCACTTTATCAGTTGGATTATTCCAAGAAAAAATCCATTAAGACAGGTTGATGGTCTGAAGGGAAATGTCCATCGACAGTCCCGCATTGAACTGCATGAATGAGCACATCAATTCCTTCCGACACATAAATATGATCTAGAAATATGCCTGGAGTTCCTGTACCCTTAAACGAAACGGGGCTTTCACCGCTATTTGTGAAGGTCGCTATGGGGCCCACATGGCCTAACAATGATATTTCTTTGGCGTCCTTCAGGCCAGCTTTAGCAAAGATACGTTGAATGTAATCGCCATCGTAAAAAGGCAGCTTGGTTAAATCAGGCCGATTTGAAAATGTGTTGAGATCCCCCATAAAGATGCAGGGCATTTGCTGTTGAACTGCAATGATCTTTTGGCAAATGAATCTTGCTTCAAATTCTCGTGTGTTGATTTCAGAGAAGTCAAAGTGAGCGTTGAACACTGCCACAGATTGTCCTGTTTTGGTATCCTTCAATTGGACCATCGTCACGGCATTTCGACTGGGGACTTCTGGAGTAGTTGTTAGAAACCATACTTTGCTGTCAATGAGTTCAAAACGGCTTTTTTTGTAGAAAATCCCATTTAATTCTTCTTCTTTATCCTCTCTTGCAACAAAGCCATAAACATTTTCTAATTGAGGAAACATATCGTTGTACTGGTCTATACAAAATTCCTGTACGCCAATGATGTCGGCTTGCATTTCGTCAAGAAGCTCCAAAATCCGCGGGAGGCGATTGGACCAACGATTTTCCTCTGCAAGACTACCGTTGGCGTACCCGTCAAAGAGCACATTATAGGTCACGACACGTAACTTATCTTGTTTGTGACCGAGAGCAGTTGTGATTTCGGAGAATTGCGTGTCAGAATATTTCCAGTTCTCAAGATGCTCTATTGATTCATACTGTTCTATGGTGGGAACAATTGAATTTTCAACAGACTCCAAAATGAATGTTGTCGAAATCAATAAAACAAGGAATAATCTATTTAACGTTCTCATATAATTTCCTGCTTTTAAATTAATACGTAATCTATAAATTTTACATAGTTTACGTTATTAATGTCAAAGCAAATGTAATTAATGAGAATTAAAAAACGCAAAGGGGAGAAAAAAGGAACAAAGGACGTAAAGGACATAAGGGACGTAAAGGACCAAGGACGTAAAGGACGGGGCAGTAATGCGTTAGGTCCTTTACGTCCTTTTGTCCTTTAGGTCCCTTATGTCCTTTACGTCCTTTGTCCCTTTCTTTGCGTCTTGGGGCCTTTGCGTTTAATTCATTTTATTTAATTCATTTTCGCAACAAACTTATAAGTGCAATCGATCTTTGTTGTAGCAACATATTTGCACTGATGCGAGCTTTCAGCAAAATCCCCTCCACCTGCTTCTGAGGAGGACGTCCTCTATTTTCATCCAATGCCTGCTTAAAAGCTTGCTCGGAGAATTCGTTAGGCGACATTGCTTCTGGAACGGCAAAAGTATTAATCACTAAAGTATCCCCAATTTCCCATTTAGCTGAAACTTCAGCAAATTCACTCTCCTGAGCGACACCCAAAGGGGGATTCTGGGTTGCAATTTTCTCCACTTCGCTTTTTTCACCTGTAATATGCCATAAATTTCCGTAACCACACGAAATATATCTAAGTTCGTTATTTTGTGGATTAAGAACTAAGTAGGCCAATGAAAACCGCTGATTCATACTATCGCGTAAAATGATATCATTCAAGAGAGTGGCTAATTCAACTGGTTTGGTAGTCAAGCGACAAAGTGCCCTCACAAGGCCCCTTAAAACGGCAGTGTAAGTCACACCTTCTGCCCCTTTTGCAGAAGATTCCCCCATAATAATGCCATAAGAGCCTTCTGGAATTTCAAAGAAATCGTAATAAATTCCGGAAAGACTAATTCCCTGATGTCCAGCCAAACCAATTTCCATTCCTGGCCACTGCGGAGGAGTGCTTGCGACAAGGGTCATTTGAACCTGCTTGAGACTCTCAACCATTTCGTTTAAAGGATCGCTTGGTTTTTTCTCTTTCTGCATGCTTTTGGAATTTCGATAAGCAGAAAGCTCTGCAATAAAATCGACGACGTCTTGATGGCGATCCTCAACTTTGGGCTGCAGTGCCTTGTGGAGAATCTTTTGTATTCCTTTAGGCATTAAAGACAGATGGATCTGACCATGGGATAGCTTCCCGAGGATCAATTCATAAGCAATGATGCCTAAGGAATAGATGTCAGAAGGAAAAGAGACAGCATTTGGATTCTCTTTCTGCTCTGGACTCATATAAATCGGCGTGCCAATAAAGCGGCCGGTATGTGATGCATAGCTCTCTTCCGTTAACAGCTGAGCAATGCCAAAATCGATCACTTTGACTGTACCAGTTTCAGTAATCAAAATGTTTTCGGGCTTTAAATCTCGATGAATCACCCCGTGCGCATGCAAATGGCAGAGGGCATAGGCAATATCAATAATAATATCGAGAGCCCTTATTAAAGAAACTGGAGTTTGGAGAATATATTGCCTTAGAGAGGTGCCTTGAATGAACTCCATCGCAATATACAGCCCCTCTTCCCATTCTCCATGGCCGTAGAGTTGCACGATGTTTGGATGGTTTGTCATCGCAATGATTTCTGCTTCATTTATAAAGCGGTTCACTGCTTCGGGGTGGGATAAATATTTGGGAGAAAGGACCTTTATCGTCGTGGGATCTTTCGTCTCAGGGTGAGTTCCTAAATAGAGCAAGCTCATACTCCCCTTTTCGAGTAGGCTTTCGATTTTGTAAGGTCCAATAAACTGCGGGATTGGGGCAGTAGGCTTTGGGGACCCTTCTAGTTGAAACCCTGGATAAGTTGGTTGAGTATAAAAATCTTTTTCTACCATTTTAATAGCCAGGGATCTGAATTTGTTTAGCTTATATCGAGGATGCGCACTCCAAGTGAATCACCAATAAGCAGGAGTTCTCCCCTTGCAATGCGGCGGCCATTTACTACAAGGTCTACACCACTTTCTGGGTTCACTTTGAGGTCAAGGAGGTTACCGGGTTGCAACTCTAAAAGCTTTTGTAGGCTCATCTGCAAGCGCCCTACCTCGACTACAATGGACAATGGGATGGCCGTGAGCGAAGCTGGAGGCTCTTCGACAACGGGTTTTACTTTTTCTTTTTTTTGTCGTTTTTCAGCCTTCGGTTTCTCAGGGGTCACCCTTTTTTCTGGAGGGGGCGGCCACTTCTCTTCCTGAAACTCAAGATCTTCGTCTTCAGAGATCTCATCTTTTTCTTCCGACTCTTTTTGTTCTACATCTTCATGCACAATCTCTTCAACAGATTCTTTTTTTACTTCGGTTTGAAGAACAGCCTCTTCCAATTCTTCATCGTGGGCTTGTTCCATGTCGCTTTGGATCTCTACTTCATCGTGAGACTCCTCGATTTCCGATTCCGATTCTGCTTCTGTATCCTCAGAATTTTCCTCTAAGTCTTCTTCTACTTGTTCTGGATGATCTTCACTCAAGCTTTCATCTGAAGTTTCCTCCAGCTCACTCTCTTCATCCTCATCTTCGAGCTCTTCGTCTCCGAATTCACTCTCTTCTTGCTCGTCATTCTCGTCGTGCTCTTCTTCATCTCGAGCCATATGAAATTCTCCTTCTTGGTATTCAGAAAAGTCCAACAGTTTGATCCCATCGTCAGCTAACTCTGCAGCAAATAAGGGAAGTCCGTGAATCGTCAATTTTAATTGTCCCGACCCCTCCCTGGGGTTCAATGAACAAGCATCTAAAAATACAAAATCGCCTGGTTTAACCTTTGCCCACACTCGCGGGGCAAGAGAAACCCTCCCTGCTTCTAGGTGAAACGTAAGATTGAGCGACTGTCCAAAGGCCAACAAGGTTCTATTGGCATACCTCTCTTTCCACTCCCTTCTGAACTTAGAAGAGAGAATCAATCTTCCCCAAAAAGCCTGCTCTTTTATTTTTATTGAAACATCAAGGCAGAGGGCTGGTTCATGGAGCAACTTGTTGTCTTGTAAAATATGGAAAGTTAACGATTTGTCAAAGTTTAATTGAGGCATTGTTTGAATAATTTCAGTAGCTAAGAAGCGATAAAATCCCTCTGTAAAATCACTATCCAATGCACTCAAAGCCTTTGAGTCGTGATTTAGCAACAATCCCATGAGGGCTCTTAAGCTCTGGGTCGACATTGCCCAATAAATGATCCCTTCTCCAGGACTAAGCACAAGTTGGAGAATGCGCAAATCATCGCCCAATCCAGAAACTAGTGTAGACTCATCTCGCCATTCTAAAGCCTGTGCTGGGGAAATGGATAGGTCTTGCAACTGAAAAAGTTGCGCGAGTTTTTTAGATAGCTCTTCCCAGGGGAAATTCGGAGGAAATCCTACCAGTGGTATTTCATCTTCTTCAAGCAGAGATGTAGGAATCTGCTTGAGCCAATTCATTGCTGTGCCTATCACGTAAATAACTCCAATAAAACATCTTTCTTCCCTAATTAAACCTGATTTCGTGATTCCATGGAAGAGAAGAAGTTAGAAAAAGCAAAGGCGTTAAGACGCAAAGATTCGTAAGCTCAAGTTTAATACAATTTTCATCTCATATCAAACTTCTTACTTACATCTTTGCGCCATAACGCCCTTGCTTTCAACTTATGCTTAAACTTGGATATTCATTATCGTTTTAATCGATTCTAATGCTTTGTTTAATAAGCTGGAAAATAGTTCTAACTCCTGCTGAATTTGTCCCACCTTCACCTGAATTGCAAGCATATTAACAGGTGTCAAATCCTTGCCCCTATCACTCATCGTCTGTAACTCGGTTCCCAGGTTTTCCAATTGTCCTTGCCCGTCTGATAAGAATCCTAAAAATCGGGTGACAGCCCCGCCGAGTGTTTTATCTTTAGAGGCAACCCCTTCAGTTGGATTAAATTCAATTCCTGCACGAGATAAGGCAATTTTAAGACTTTCGTTGATGTGCGTTAGCTTGTTCTGCAAAAGTCCTTGAAAAGAAGTTTTAATATGGGCATCAGGCGAGGAGGATAATGTGTGCTTAATCTCCTCGATTCTATTAATAGCTTCTTTAGTTTGAGAAATTAGTTTATCAGTACTCACGGTCGGGGATGACTTGTTGGGAGAATAATTTAAATCACGAACAGTATCTATGAGAGTTGTCTGTTGAGGCACTTCTCCAGGAACTTTGCCTTGGGCCATAGGAGCTTGCTGTTCTTGCATAAGGGTATTAAATTTCTCACGATCAGCAGGAACCCTTTGTGGAGCCTGAGACTCCTCAGAAATTTCCTTTAGCGCTACTAGCTCATCGGCGGTCTCACCGCCTATTTTGTCTTCGGACATAATACTCACATCCTTACAGCGTGAACTCAAAAAACTGATAATCGGCATTTCTGCCGATTATCAGCAGGTCTTAATCGATCGCTTGAGTTTCCACAAACTATCAACGTTAGTTGAATTCTCGATTAAGACTAATTATTATTTAACGTTTCTAGCCATACTTGAGATTGCAGTATTCGACGCAGAGACGACGTTGGTTGACATTTCTGATAGTTGTGAAAGGTGGTTCATTAACATTTGCATTTCAAACATGTCACCAATGCTAATTGCACTGCGACGTCCTTGAATTTCAAGCAGCTTTGCTTTGGCGCTAACTGTGGCATTGTTGACTAACGTAAACAATGCTTGTACATTGAATCCCGTCAGCGTTTGGGCCTGATTGGTCGAGCCACCGCCAAATGAAGTAGGATCAGTAACTACTGTTGGCATATATCCTCCTAATAAGTATTAGTATCGGATATAAGCTTGATAGGGGGATTCCTACTGGAAATTGCATTTCCTTAAAGCTGACATCAGCCTCAGTTCTGAATCCTTTCAAGACTTAATCTATTCAGTTAGAGAGTAACCAAATTAGTTCTCTCCTTCTTATAAATATAATTATAGCACATAACTAATTAATTATTCAAATGTATTAGTTGTAAATGATAATTAAGTAAGTTTTTGATGGTGTAGAAATGAAAAGATTAGATAAGTAATAAAGGTCAAAAGAGACATGCCCTAAGCATTGCAAGAAGGGACAAGGGACGTAAAGGACGAAGGGACCTAAAGGACATAAGGGACAACAAATGTCCTTTGTCCTTTATGTCCCTTACGTCCTTTAGGTCCCTCCGTCCTTTACGTCCATTCTTGCAATGCCTAAGTCATTTCTAGTCTGAGAGAGACTGAAACGTCTTCGGTAATGTCTGACGGACCAAAGAATTGAATGGGCCCAGGCTGTAAATAATCATCATTTAAAGCCCACATTTCTCTTGACTTTTTAAACTCAGCAAAAGATTTTCCTTGAAGATCTACGAGAGCTTTAGCTATGACAGGTTTGTCTTTGCCATGGCGCTTCTCCACGTGCATCATATGAGCTAAATTAGAAGCTCCAATTTCCCAATCCTCTACCGAACCACAAAGATTTCCTACATGGCATATATATCCTGTTACCCCTGCATCGATCAGAAGCGAAGCAATATGGCCTAAGGCATAACAATACTGGCAATCGAAATTGGAAGGAAGGCCAGATCTCCCTTCATAGCCGCAAAAATGGGTCATTCCAGCAAATTTCCCTTTATATGCACCGCTTTGTTTTCTCTTATTTAGTTCGATTTTCACCATTTCCAAGAACAATTTTTCAGTTTCGATTTGAGAAACCTGCACATTTCCATGGGGATCTCGGTCCATCAGTAGTTGGATTTGGATTTCTTCTGGAATACTGTGAAGGCAATTTAGGGCTTGACGTGATAGTTTAGAGGAAATAAAGGCAATTTTTTCAGCTTTTTTAGCCAGCTTATCCATTTGCTGATCATGCGACAATATAGAATTGAGTTCTTCAATCAATTGTTTAAATTCTGGAATAAATTCCACAATGCCCTCAGGAATCAGAATTGCTCCATAATTTTTGCCGGCATCTGCACGTTTGCAAATGAGGTCTGACAACTCCACAACCAAATCTTGAAGAGTTTTTTTCGTTGCAGCTACTTCTTCAGCAATGAAAGCCACATTCGGATGAGTCCTCAGGGCACATTCTAGGGTGATATGTGAAGCTGAACGCCCCATTAATTTGACAAAATAATAGTATTTTTTGGCGGAGAGATTGTCTCGCAACAGGTTGCCAATAGTCTCTGAATAGATCTTTGAGGCTGTATCGAATCCGAATGAAATTTCAATATCTTTGCTTTTTAAATCGCCATCGATTGTCTTGGGGACTCCGACAACTGAAATCTTAGATCCTTTGGACAGAAAAAACTCTGCAAGAAGCCCAGCATTGGTATTGGAATCATCGCCTCCAATCACAACGAGTCCATCGAGCTGTAATTCTTGGGCGGCATTCAGAGCTGCTTGAAATTGCTCAGGTGTTTCAATTTTTGTTCTCCCCGATCCAATGATGTCAAAGCCGCCTTGATTGCGATACTTAGATAAAAGTTCTTCCGTAATTTCAATGGAATTATTATCTATAATTCCCTTTGGACCATCTAGAAAGCCATAGAGGCGGCTTTCAGGATTCAGTTTTTTTAGAGCGTCGTATAATCCAGAGATGACATTATGGCCTCCGGGGGCTTGCCCGCCAGAAAGAACAACTCCTACCCGTTTTGAATGATGTGCAGGAGCAGAGCTAGAGATATTTATGGAAAAATTATAAGCGACAGGACGATTTGATAAGTTGGGGAAGATTTTGTTGAGCTCGGGGGATAGTGCGAGAGAATGTTGTCGAGGAGTGAGTGAGAGGTTAGTCAGATTTTCCAGAATTTTAGGTAGAGTGGGTTTGTACTGTAGCCTTAATTGTGCCAGAGAATTCATGATACCGCCTTCGTTATACCCAGCTATTAAAAAAATTAAACGCAAAGGCGCAGAGACGCAAAGAAAACAAAATAACAGGATAATAGGATCGCGGGCGGCAGGATATATTGGGGTCTGGCTTGTGATTTGTAATTTGAGGTAGAATGGAGTTCGAACGCAATGGACATCCTCAAATTGCAAATCGCATGCCTGAACCCAATCTGGGCATTGGGTTCAGGCATGCGATTTGCAATTTGGGCACACTTTATATTACTACTCTGTTTCTGCCCAAATTACAACTCACAAGCCAAACCCCAATATATCCTGCCGCCCGCGATCCTATTATCCTGTTATTTTGTTTTCTTTGCGTCTCTGCGCCTTTGCGTTTAATTTTTTTTAAGATTGGTTTCAATTTACTTTAGTGTCTTCGAGAACCACTTGGCTGTTTCGTCTATCAATGCCACTCGCTCGTCAGCATTCGAGAAATCATGGTCGCATTTTTGGAGCCGCATCCATTGTGTTTCTGCTTTAGCATGCTGCCGAATGCGCCTATATTGCTCTGCCTGATCCTGGCCTACTCGCTCATCGTGATCGCTATGAATATGCAACAGTGGGATATTGCTCAATCCTTGCATCTCTTTTTCAAGATTCAATCTAAAAAAGCTGCTATAAAAACCAGGTCCTGGAGCATTGCCATCCAAAATCCTCGACATCTCCTTCTTGGCTTGATCATCAACCGCACGCCCCATAAAAGCTTCCCATTTCTGACGCCATTGAACGCTATCAAATAATGCAGCCAATAAGGCTAAACTCCTGATGTTATTGTCTTGAAAGGCTGTTTGAACTGCAATGGCACCTCCAAAAGAATTGCCTAAAATCCCAATGGAGCTAGAATCTATGGATGGATGGTCCCTAAGAAATTCTAAGCCTTTCAATGCATCGCTCACTTCACTTTCAACTGTGATATCAGAAAAATCACCTTCGCTTTCACCACATCCTCGAAAATCAAAACGCAAGGATGCAATGCCAGCTTGAGCTAACTTTTGAGCAATTAATACATAAATCCGATATCGTCCTATCTTATTGCCAGCAAAGCCATGGCAAAGTAAAACGCCGGGTACCTTATGTTGAACAAGAGGGCGGTGAAGAACTCCAAAAATTTTCTCCCCTTCATTTTGAAAGGTGATCATTTCACGCTCTTCGTATTTCATCTTTTTTTCCGTTTTGGGTTGCTGCTCTTTAACATTCTGGGACATTTACCGCTAGCCCTCCTTGAGATGTTTCTTTGTATATTGCCTTCATATCATTTCCGGTTTGACGCATGGTCGCAATGACTTGATCAAGGGAAACTCTATGGCTTCCATCACCCTGCATCGCTAAAAGTGCTGCGTTTATTGCCTTCACAGCCCCCATCGTATTGCGCTCTATACAGGGTATTTGCACTAAACCCATTACAGGATCACACGTAAGCCCCAAGTTATGCTCCATACCAATCTCAGCAGCATTTTCAATTTGTTCATTGGTGCCTCCCCAAGCTGCTGTCAAGCCCGCAGCTGCCATAGAACAAGCCACTCCCACTTCACCCATACACCCCATCTCAGCGGCAGAAATTGAGGCTCCTTCTTTATATAAGATTCCCATAGCACCTGCTGTGAGCATAAAATCGATAATCCCTTTAGTATTTGCTCCTTCAGTAAATCCATGATAATAGCTTAATACAGCGGGAATAACCCCTGCGGCGCCATTTGTTGGAGCCGTTACGACGCGGCCTCCAGCGGCATTTTCTTCATTTACCGCCAATGCCCAAAGACTCACCCATTCCATTGCTTCGACAGGATGCGACTGATTTTGCAACTTCCGCTGCGATAGTCGCCTAAACATTTCTGCTGCGCGCCGTTTTACCTTCAATCCTCCAGGAAGGATTCCCTCTTGTTCACAACCCCTATTTATGCAGCCCTGCATGACATTCCAGATTGTAAGCAATCCTTTCAAAATCTCTTCCTCAGTCTTCCAATTCTTTTCGTTTGCCAACATGATTTCCGGAATACTCATCTGATGCTTTCTTCCAATCTCTAATAAACCATCTCCTGTTTTAAAAGGAAAGGGAATGGTGACAGCATCAGAAGTTTGTGCTCGGGATTGTTGGGTTTCATCATGAGAGACGATAAAACCACCACCAACAGAATAAAAAACTTTTGAAAATATCTCTTTTTTAGCACGATCATATGCGGTGAAACGCATGCCATTGGGATGAAATGGTAACTGTTTGTCAAAATGGAAAATCAAGTCTGTCTTTTCTTGAAAACCAACGGAATGGCTGCCTAAAAGAGATAGCTTTTTCTTTTCTTGGATGGTTTTGATACGAGATGCTACTGTGTTGGGATCGATTCCCTGGGGAGTTTCCCCCGCAAATCCAAGCATGACGGCAATGTCGGTCGCATGCCCTTTCCCCGTAAGTGCCAAAGAGCCATAAAGATCGGCGTGTACTCTATCAGTTTGAGAAAATAGTCCTGCTTTGTGGAGTTCTAGCACAAATTGGCGAGCTGCCCTCATCGGACCAACAGTATGAGAACTCGATGGCCCCATCCCAATTGAAAAAAGATCAAATACGCTTATAGACATTCAAAACCCCTAAAAATATATGAGCCTATATTGTCATCAACGATGAATAATCCTGCAAGCAGAGTTTTTGGAATTTATTAACTCTATTTAAGCCCACTTGTATACATGTCTACTTGACGAAATAACACCAATTCGACTATTATGAGAATATGCCAAGGAGGAATATATGAGTCAGTCACACGCTCATAGAATAAAAGTCAGCGTAGATGTTACCGAAGATGAAAGGACTTTCATTAAGATGATTGCAGCCAAAAAAAAAATGACCATCAGTGAGTTTATCATGTCTTTTGTTAGACCCAATCTTCCTCATTCTGAGCCTAATGCCGAAACAAAAAAGGCAATGAGAGACATCGAAGAAAAGAAAAATCTTACACGTTATAAAAACGTCGATGAATTTTGGGCTGACATGGGGCTGGATCCACATGCTTGATGTTGTACCGACAAAATCTTTTAAAAGAGATTTAAAGAAATATCAACATAAAAAAGATGTAGTCAAAGAACTATACGATGTAATTTCAATTCTGGCTAAAGAAGAACCTTTGGACCCTAAAAAAAAAGATCATAATTTGATAGGAAATTATGCTAATTATAGAGAATGTCACGTCAGAAATGACATCCTTCTAATCTACCAAGTCGACGAGAAAACAAACAGCCTTTATCTAGCGCGATTTGGAACACATTCTGAGGTCTTTTAAGGCCTTATGCCGGCTCGATACGAATAGAGCTGATGACATTTTTTCCAAAGAACGGGGAAAGGTAAGTGTCTACTTTTTCGGCAAAGTTTTTCCAGCCTAAACTGTCCCGAACCAACTCAATCTCTTTCAATACAGCTGTCAAGCGATTAAACCTCTCTGGAAGCATTACCCTCTCCCTATGAATAATTGCTGGCATATAAAGCATTTGATTCAACAGTTCAAAATCACTCTTCGAAAACTTCTCTTTTCGCAATAGATTTATAAATACAAATAACTCCCCATTAGCCGCTTCGCTCAAATCAATTCCATCTTTACATACTAGACTAAACAGTGTAGGTCGAACAGAATCAATTATTTTCATTTCCAACATCAAATAGAAAATCTCAATGAAATCTTGCCTTCTTTCACGCGGCAACACATTTCTTCCCCCGAAAAACACCTGATGCACAGCGCGTAGCATCTGCTCTAAAGAGCCTTCGGTAAGCACTTTTTTGACTTTATCTGGGAAATAAAACCCACTCATATCATCCAACAATTTCGCTTTAAAAGACTCTATGAATGTCTCTGCATGGTTTTCATGATTATATGGCACCATTTGAAAATAGAATTCAGTCTCCTTAGGAATGGTCACAACCGTCAACTTGTCTGAAAAATCGGGGTGGTGTTGCAAATCCTCTAAAGCCACACAGCGTGAATGCTCCCTCCATGCTGTTCTATCCTGCAAATTAATGACTAGGAAGTGTTCTCCATCAGGCAACGCTCTTAAAAACTCTTCAAATTCTTCAATCACATACGATTTCCCTATTTGTGCTTGTCGCGTTGGTGACGGCATTCGAATATTCAGAGCCTTATAATCATCAAAGGACAACGAAAAAAGTGAATTGGGCAAATTGGACTGCAGTATCGGGTCAAATGCCTGATAGCTCTCATTTTCTAAAAGATCTATCATATTCAAAAGAGGTCCAGTAGCATGAGGTTTGAAGAATTTAGTCAATAATGTATATTCCTCACCTAATAATTGAGATAATGCCTTAGTGTCACTGGATGGATGATTTTTGCCATAGGCTTCCCGCCCCTCTTCAAACAGGATGTTTAATTGTGGTGCAAGCTCCTGCATTGATTTGGGCTGTGTAAATAGCCCTTTACATAAGGCTTGGATTAAATCCAATTCGACTTTTCCTGGCTCGCTTTTTTCCTCTGGATATGCAACGAGATGCTGGTATTCCCTGGTATTCAATGCCTGACGGAGAAAGTGCTGGAAATCAGCAAAATAACAACGAGTACTCTTGAGGCTCATGTCATGTTCAATGTTATGAGGATTGCTCGACAACATCAGCGCTACAATGGCCTTTTCGAGGAAAATATACAGTTCATCTTCATGAAGTGCCTCTACATAATGTGAAAAGGCCTCTATGGAAGGCAGTGCATATCCCAATATTCCCCTTGCTGCCCCTTGTAGGAAGCGATCTCGCCAAATCGAAAGACTCACCAGTGGGTCATCAGCGCGAGGCTCTGTAATATGTTTGCCAAAGTCGCAGATTAGCTTAATATTCTTAATCAATCTGGAATTAAAAAATCTCTCCCCATCATCTTTTTTAATAAAGAACAATTCGTACTCGCTATCATTTTTTACAGTTTCAAGATCCACAAAGACGTGCTTGGTCTGTAGTGAAGGCAAAGCTTCCGCTACTGCAACTTGGTGGGGAATGGTCTGAGCAAATACTCGCTGAGATAAGCCCATGATCCATTTTCCCAGCAGATTTTCATCAACCCGACGGGCAATTCTCGTCTGATAAAACTCTTGTAGACGCTTGTATTCTTTGTAATGAGTAGGAGATAGTTCCTTTTCATGATGGATGAGTATGGCATGTCTATCCAGTTTTTTAGCAGCTTCACCCACTAAAACCATGATCGATTTGATGCTCTCTGTCGTCTCATCGTTTGGAAGATACCAATACCCCTTCTTGTCATAGTTTCTTAAGTGATGCAAAATCACCCGGAATGTCTCTTTAATAACATTTGCAGTCTCATCAATGTTCTTTCCTTGAAGCCAATAAACGACCTTGTGCTTAAGGTCCAACGGCTGATCGGCAGGCTCCTCTAATGTTGTGAGAATGCTTTCTGAGTCTATATCCATTTCCACAATATTGGAAAGTGTGTCTACAGCCTCTTCTAAGGTAAGTGTGAACTCTTCTTTGGAATGTTTGGCAGACATAAGTCACCGCCTGTTATGCAACTAGGAACGACTCTTCATGGAATCCATAAATGTATTATCACACTTTTTAAATAATAATGCAAATTAACTAAAATAATTAATTTTATTATAAAATACTGTTTTTATTGACTTTAAGTATTTAAAAGAAGATGATTTGTTCGATAGTTTTTCAAGGAGAGATTAATTTATGGCAGCATTATCATCATCATCGGCAGCAGCCCCGGCAAAATCTTATACAGCTCCAGCATTTGCTCCACCGATAGCACCCATGACAGTAGCTATATGGGCCAAAGGTGGCTATAACCAAAACCTTGATATTCAAATGGCTGTAGTAGATTCGATTAAGATTGTTTCCAAAGAAATCTACGACGAAATAACTCTTCTCGTTACTAGTGGTCGTTTTAGGCCATCTCTTGTTATTAGAGTCGAGACAAAGTTAACTCATTTTCTTCAACGAGTGGTATTTAATGACGTGCATCTTCAGGCGTTTGGATGCCCTATGCCACATAAGCCACCGCGAAGTACTCCACCATCAAAAAGAGAATTAACACCATTGGTTTCAAGTTGCTCTATTACAGATCCAGAAGAACAACTGAAGAGATTACTAAAAACACTAGACTCTCAATGGACTTCGCATTTTTCGCACATTTTCCTAATACCCTTAAGACTATCGGACGTAGGCTTCTTTACTGTAGGTGAATTTATTAATCTTTACCTATTTAACGCTATTGCCAAAGTTGTTCAGTTCAGTAAATTTGATTGTAAAATTGAACAATTCATTAATATATTTAATATTATCAGCAGTAAATCTTTGCAAAACGACTTACCAGCTAAAGATAATCTTCTTGAAGAATTCGCCAAATTGACTGCAGTTATAGGTTCTAAACTTCCTAAAGAGGAATCAGAATCATTCCTAAAGTGCTTGGGAGAGGGGTTGACTATTCTTTTATCTTTTCCAAGTTGTTTCAATATGAAAATTGGCGGCACCCCATCATCAACTACACTACCTACTATTCAATGCTTGCAAAACTGTTTTCTTATAATTTATAAAAATTTATTAGATTCTTCTCGGAAGTCTGCCATCGCCGAAGTTCAAAATTTTCTAAGAAATCTATCATCAGATGAGAAAGCCCTAACTGAATTTTGTTTCCCTGTAAAGTATGTATCAATTCAAATTCTACGACACGCTTTAAAAAAACTCATTTCTTATTCAGAAATTCAACAACTCTCCCAAATTGTTCGGAAAGCCACGTCAGAAACTTTTCTAGAATGCACTTCTCTATTTCTTTCTAACTCTGCTAGAGCTCATTGGAAAATAGAAAAATCTTTTATAACAGAAATACAAAATATTGCAATGGGTGTTCATAGAATATTTCTACTAGGCGGAGAGACAAGTAGTATTGAGGGAAGTCGTGAAGAACCCTACATACGATCCTATATCAAAGATGTGTTCAAGGCTTATGATAATTTTTATAGAAGTGTCATTATTCCGTGTCATCAATTCGCAAAAGATAATTTAGAAAAAGCAATGCAGAAAGATAGAAAAGAGACACACGAAAAATTAATGGACCATGAAATACCTATTTTCATGAAAATATTATACGAAATAGCTGCTGATAGACAAATTTCTGAAAAACACACTGAAAAACTTGTAGTATTGAAAGCTTCATTACCCACTGGCACCCATGAATTTATTGATCGATTAGTTTCTTTGGTTTTACAAGCTTCCAGCGAACTCTTTAACAAACATCATAAACTCTTAAGTGAAATTGCATTTCCTATTGTGATGGAGCCTAATAAAAGTAACGTCGAAGTAGCTTTTAATAGGAACTTTGTTTTAGCAGAGCTCAACGCACATTCCTTCCACAAAGATTGGGGTAAAATTCCAAAGTCTACTTATAGATTTATCAACACCGTTATTGTAATACTTGAAGGTTCAAATGCATTGAATCAACTAATGGATTTATACGATTTTCGTTATAAAGATTTATTAAAAAACCATCCTACTTCAGTTAAGACATTCTTAGGAGATACAAATAAAGACCTAAAGCTTGCAGATTCCTCTGTAAAAAAATATGAAAAGCAACGCGTACATACTGCTCTTACTTCCATTGACCCTGCCAACTTTCGTACAGCACTAGATTATTTTCAAGACACTTCCACGATCTTATTTGAGCACCTCCTTCCCCTTCTTGAGAAATCTCAATCACAAACACCCAAAGACGCTCCAATAGAAGGCCAAGATCAATCTTCCGATGAGTTAGACCTTAGACTCGTCGACTTTGAAGAGGAATTGCCAACAACACCTACACCTACCCCACCTCGAAAAGTTTCCAAAGGAAAGAAAAAAGTTGGAAAATCTAAGAAATCTGCAGGGGTAGAGCCATTAACGACACCTCTCTTTACAGGTCATTCAGGGGCAATTAAAGCCATCTTTCATGGGATTAAGGAATATCTTCTTATTGGATCACATGCAAAAAGCATCTCTGCAATCATGCAAGAAGACGCCTTAGCAGCCCTATTCCGTCAGACTGTCATTATGCAAGCAATTGATTCTGTGCAAGAACCAGAAACAATAGTCTCATTATCCAAAGCATTTGACCACGAACTGTATACAAGCTCAGAACAATTTATGAGCGCTCAGACGATGAGGGAAAAAAGACCTAGCTTAAATGAACTTGAACATAATCTATCCAAACTTGCAGTAGGTCTTTTTTTGACCCCTTCTATGAGCGAACATTTATATCGAAGTTGTGATCGACTGACACTCAAACTACGTTACTTCGGCTTTCATAAAAAAGAAACTGATCTTAAGGTAGAAAGTGATCGTAAAGTAGAAAGTGACAGTAAGGGCATTGCCGAAGAAGACACCAAAGAATTTTCAGAAGAAACAGCTAAGGTTGCAAAGGAGAGCCTTGTACCAAGATTTTTGGAAGGTATTAGATTGTTTATAGCAGTTGCATCAAAAGACGCTAACCCTGATGAAGTAAGAAGACTCGAAGTTTTGGGAAAAATGCTTGATCAACTAGAAGCACTGCCTAAAGCAAAACCTGTACCTGCTCCACCCCCTTCTACTGTTTCTGCTCCTAAAACAGAAGTCACCCCACCAGCAGTGTCTGCACCACCCCCTTCCAGCTCAAGCAGCAGTTCTAGTTCAAGCTCCTCTCCAGCACCATCGAAAAGTGTAACGCCTGATAGCTTCAAAAAATATGCAATTCGATTAAAAACACTTGTGACAACTGTGACAACCCTTTCAGAAAAAGTAAAAAAGGATCTAGGTGCCGAACATCCTCAATATAAGCGATTGGAAAGTATACGCTTTTTGTTAACAAATCTGGCATCGCATGCAGCTATTTTTGAATTTCTTCCGCAACCTCAATTCTGGATTATACATTTGCGAGCAGCCTTATTTTTCACCCAATATATCGCAGAGAACATAGCTGCCTACAGGAAAAATGGATGGATCTACTTTCATGACATGGAGCGAGCCAAAGAAGAATGTGGCTTTGGCAATGCCTTAAGCGAAGAGGGACAAGAAGTTTTTACACAGTTTGCTCGTAATGGTAAGTTCATTGAGCTTCCTAGACGCTTTCTTGCTAAAACAAAGGAAAAGGATGTGCCTTCATTCCTAAAGCTTGCAGAGCAATTGGAGAGCTTTTCGCATGATTACATGATGGGTCCTGCAAAGTCTGTCGACCTTACGAAATTGTCAAATGGATTCCTGAATGCGATGAATAAGACGTTCAATTATGCCTTAGAATGTGTTGAAAGAGAACTTAAACCCTTTGTCAGTACTCCAGACTAATACAAGAAATAAGGTGAACATGACCTTCAGATACCCCCTTTACTATATGTCAGGCCTTCAGCCTGAGATATTTATGCGCCAAACCTAGGGCGTTGCCCTAGGCTTTTATAAACCAGGCTTTCAGCCTAAGCGTAGTTCTCAGGGCAACGCCCTGAAATATAAAAGCCTAGGGCAACGCCCTAGGTTTGGCACATAAATATCTCAGGCTGAAGGCCTGACATATAGTGAAAAGGGCATCTGAATTATTACGAGACAAGGAGAATTTTATGGCAACATTATCATCATCATCATCTTCAACAGCAATAACCACAGCTGTTGGAATAACACCGCCATCATTTCCACCTTTAGCTGAAAAACCACCCTCACTTTACGAAATGAGTGTCCATGGCATTCTCCCAGATCCACGCATTCAGAGACTCGCAGTCGAAGTCTTCCAAATAGACTCACAGGAAACTTTAGATTTGGCTGTGACAATGTTTAAACGTCTTGCACCATTTCCCTCATTACTACTCAAGATAAAAATCCGTCATGTTATTGAGGAAAAAAACTTTGTCATCGAGTGGGAAAAGACTAAACCTTTTCCGGAGGAACCCCCTGCAATAACAACCCCTGAAGATGATATTAAGTCTGATACAACACCCTCCTCACTATCTCTAGAAACACAAAAGGCTCTTTTATTAAAAGAGATGACATCAATATGGGATACTCACTTCAGCAATACTCTTTTTAAACCAATAAAGTTCTCTGACATAGGTTTTCTAACATTTAATCAATTTTTTGAATGCTACCTTATAAGTATAATTGCAAAAATCCTTCAATTAAAAAAACGTGTAGTTGATGTTTCATTATTTATTCCAATGTTTGAGATTGTTTGCAATAAATCTTGGCAAAATAATCCTAAGGCAAAAGATAATTTAATTAATGTGATTTCTAATTTATGTAGTGCTACAGGATTAAAGCTTACAAAAGAAAAAATTGAAGAATTTGAAAGTAACATTACTGTTTGTATTACTATTCTACTATCATATCCCAGTTGTTTAGATTTAAAAATCGGTGTTCCTCCGCCAACCACTACGCCTCTTTCTGATCTTCTTCAAAACTGCTTTATTGCAATTTATAACAATTTATTTGAACCTAATCGTAAGTCAATTCTTTTAGAGTTGGAGAAATTTGAAAAGTCATTACAGCCATTATTTGAAATGAAGGATGAACTTCTTCGTAATGTATCCCTCAAGACTCCTAGAGCTTTAATAAGTCAATCTCGTGTGTACGCCAGGTATTCAAAAACACATTCCTCAAGGCTTTCTACAATTCTCCTAAAACCTTCATCTGAAAGCCATCAACTAAATAAAATTCATCAAGCTACTAGAGGATATTTTGAGGGGACAGCCCCCATCTTAGAATCTTTGCAACGTAGGTTTGAGGGTTATCATAGATGGATAATTGATACGGGGGCAGTTAGTTGTATAAACAGTCGTGAAGAAAGGTCTTTTCGCGATTACAAGAAACAAATCATGAATATGGGGAACGTTTTCTTCACTTCTATCCTATCAGATATGCTTCGCTCCGCTGAAGAAACTCTCGAACATGACGCAAAAGAAGTGAAAGAATTTTATTCTAATAACGAACTGCCCAAATTCATTAACATACTATATGATATTTGCATAGAAAGAGATATAACTGAAACACTAAGGAAAAGATTAGAAAACTTGAAAAAAAGTCTTCCCCCTGGAACTCATCGCTTTATTGACACTACTGCATCCTCTGTATGCAGAGCATCTTGCGAAGAATTTAAAAAATTAGTAGAGAACCACTGCCTCTTTTATCGCAATGTTCCCGGTAACTATGATATAATAACAATTTTTGAAGAATGTCCTAACTTTGAATTTATGAAAGCATTATTCACACAACCCCCACCAGAAGATATCCCAAAATCTACTAATGGTTTTGCTGAGATGGTCATCGTATACCTAAGTGGCGCATCCAAGACGCTTCAATTGAGAGAAAAATATGAATTTGCATTTGAATTTAACTCATCAGCACTTAGGAATATTCAGTACGCAAAGACAAACAAAATAATGAGCACAAGAATTTTGATTGGAGTTGACCCTTCTAAAACCAGAGATATGTTAGACAATCACCTACTACTTGTAAAACTATTATTTAAATCCATTCCGAATCTTATCGAAACTCCTTTAGCTTATAGCCCCAGTGAATCCCCTGTTAGCACTCCATTCAATATTGAAGAGTATTTAACACTTTATGATGAGGAAGTGGTTGAAATCGGTGATAAAGTGATGAAAACGGAACCGAAATCGAGTGAAGGAAAATCGAGAAGGAGAAAAGCCGTTGGGGGTAAAAGCAAGACAACTCCAGCCAAGAAACCTGCTTTAACTGTAACTTTCGCAAATCAGGTTGAAGCAACTAAAGCAATCATGCTCGCTATTTATAAATACTATGGAATCGATTTGTATGCTGACTTGTCTATCCACGCAAGCGTGTCAACAGGAGGAGTAACCATTGGAGCACTAATAGCCGATGCCTTAGCATCATTATTTCGTCAGATTGTCATTGTTCAAGCTATCGATTCGGTCGATTCACCTGAGGCCATATCTCTCCTAAACAAAGTGTTTATTCTTGAACTTTTTACAAGCTCAGAACAATTTATGAATGCTCGAAGTGTTCATGAGGGAATAAAGACGTTAGATCTATTAAATAAACACAGCTTAACAGAATGCGCTCGAGAAATTCATATACCTCCCTGTATGACCGATTACTTGTTTAGTAAATGCAATCAAGCAACCCTTGAAGCACGTTACCCAGGCTACAGGATAGTAGAAGGCGATAGTAAAGACATTGCTGAGGCCGATACAAAGGAATCCCTAGAGGAAGCTGCCAAGGTTGTTAAGGACAATATCTTGCCCAGATTTTTGGAAGGAATCAGATTATTTATAGATGTCAATGCCACCTCAAGAGGTGCCAACCCTGATGACATAACAAAAATCGAAGCTATAAGAAAAATGGCTGATCAACTGGAAGCACTGACAATGTCAAAAATCAAAACTAAATCAGCCTCCCCTTCGCCAAAAACGGAAGCCCCACCTGCTAAAAACCCTGCGACGCCCACAACTTCAACACCTACCAGCAGTTCAAGCCCAAGTTCTTCTTCACCCCCTGCACCCATTTCTATAACCTCTAGCAGCAGTTCAAGCCCAAGTTCTTCTTCGCCCCCTGCACCCACTTCTAAAACCTCTAGCAGCAGTTCCAGCTCAAGCTCTTCTACACTCCCTACAAAACATTTGAAACCTGACAGCTTCAAAGAATATGCAATCCGACTTAGAGGGGCCTCCACAAGGGTCGCAGCCCTTTCTGAAGCTGCTAGAAAAAGTCATAGACCCAACAACCATCAATTCATGCGATTGGAAAGTATTCGCATTCTCTTACAAAACCTATCATTAGTAGCAACCACCTTTGAATTTCTTCCACAGCCTCCATTCTGGTCTATATATTTGCGAGCGTCGTTATTTTACACCCAATACATAGCTGAAAACACTGCCTCTTATATGAAAAATGGGCAAGTATACTTTCATGATATGGAACAAGCCCATATTGAATGTGGCTTTGGCAATGAATTAAGCAAACACGGAGCAGAAGTTTTTACACAACTTGCACACATTGGTAAGGCCCTTGAGCTTTTATTCCGCTTTCGAGCTAAAACAAGGGACAATATTCCTTCCTTCCTAAGGTTCGTAGAACAATTGGAGGCCCTTGCATTTCATCACTTTATTGGTCCTTCGAAACATTTTGATTTAACAAAAATGTCGAATGAATTCCTGAAGACCATGAATAAAACGTTCGATTATGCCCTAGAATGTGCTGAAAGGGAACTTATGCCCTTTATCAGAGCCACAGCCACAAGCTGAGGGACATAAAGAGGTAATTGCAGAAGTGTCCTGTGCCAAATCATCAGTTCAAAGCTATTGGTTTGTGCCGGCCCTCCGGGACGGGATGTGTGGGTTGGCACTTCTACAATTATCTTCTTACGTCCCTTGTCCTTTCTTTGCACCTTTGCATTTAATTTTTATCTGATGCGCATACGTAACGCCCGTTTATCTATTACTTTCTTTTTGCAACTATGTTACCATCTACGTCGATCTAGGGGGATTTTATGGCAGCTTCACTGAGCGCAACAAGTTCTTCATCTCTCTATAAAACTGAAACACTCTCTTCACTTCATTTATGGAGAAAAACTCGTAGCAGGGATTTGGCAACCCAAAAACTTGCCGTCGAGCGGTTTAAGATAAATTCAAAGGAATCATTTGAGTTTGCTAGAGACATTCGAAATGAACTTCGACCTTACCCTCGTTTAATTCTAATGATGAACATTGTCCATTATAATGCGAGAATGAATTTCTTAGAACGTTTAGGTCCTCCACCTGCTCCAAGAAGCTTTGATGAGGTTCACAGATTAGCAGAAGACGAAAAAACGTACAGCAGCTCTTCATCTGATCCCGAAAAATTTAAGATGTTAAGAAAAATGATCGAAGATAAATGGGAGTCTGATTTTTCTAAAACCCTCCTCACACCATTTAGGTTGTCTGATGCAGGCTTCCTTACATATAATCAACTCATTCAAGTCTACGTCATTGGTATCATTGCAAATATTCTTATATCAAAAAGAAAACCTTGCAAAATTGAATCGATAGCATCCCTTTTAAAAATTTTGCACAAAAAAATGTGGCAAGCTGCTCCTGGAGCTAGAGACAATATTATATCCGAATTTTCTAAACTTTCTGCTTCTTTAGGCTCTACGCTTCCTAAGGACAAAGCAGTTGAATTTCACAAATCCTTATCAATCTGTCTGAAGATTCTTTTTTTATTTCCTTTGAACTCAAAAATTGGTACTCGCCCGCCAACAGCTGAACCACTTGTAATCTTCTTACTAACCTCTTATATCGCAATTTATAAGCACGTTCTCGAACCAAACCAAAAGACTACTCTTTCTGAAATGGAGAAATTCATCAAATCCTTAATACCAACTCTTGACTTAGATGGCAGTGTGCTAAAATTCATACCCACTCCTCAATTGTGTGTAATAGATCAAATGAAATCACTCAGCAGCTATTTACAAATTTACACTTCCAGGCTTTCTAAAACAGTGCTAGTGGCAGAAAGTTATCGCCTTGACCAAACATGCCACCTGCTGGACGCAGCCAAGATCTACTGGGTCAGAGAAGAGCCATTTATAAAATCAACGCAAAAAGTAGTCCAATCATTTCATACACAGAACTTGCTATTTCAACGAGCCCGTTTTGAAACAGGAAGCCCTGATGAGATCTATCTACATGCTTATTTTGATAAATTGGCAAGGATTCAACTCAATTTTTACACTTCCATCCTCGCCGAACTATATCCTTGTACAGAAGTTATCTTGGAAAATCAATCCAAGAAATATCTCTGCCCTCCTGGAGATCAAATCTTTACTCTAATTAAAATTCTTTATGGAATAGCTTTAGAAAGACGAATTACCGATGAGCATTCCTCCCAATTGAAGTCATTGAAAGAACGCCTTCCTGAGATCTTGTATTCCTTTATTGATCTGACTGCTGCATCTGTATGTAAAGCTGCTGTGGAACATTATGAAAAAATTGTTCAACTACTTGATGAATATATCTATATAGGAAGGGTTGTTGACAAGTCCGAGGCAATTCTAATGACTAAATGTTCAACAAGCCTTAATCTATTAGAATTGGCATACATAAATCTATCAAATCCAAAACATGAAAGTAAATTTACCTCTTCCTCTGCCACTAGTTTTATTACGACAATTTTTAATACTTTGGAATCAAACAGGGCCACCGTTCGACTGCAAGATTTATATGACATTTTTTTTAAAGAATTTTTGAAAAGTCCAAGTGAACTGATTAGAGAAAACGCCCCACCAGGAACTTCAAAGACTGCTGTCACAGGTTTTTTAAGAAGCAGCGCTTTCACTGCAGTTGATTCTACACGTATGCGAAATATCATTGACGACCATGAATTGATTTCCTCCTTCCTATTTGATTCCGTTCTTTCTTTACTCGATTTATCTGTTGCAAATACCCCTCGAGAAGCTACTCCCCCTTTGCAGATCGACGACAATTGGTGGATGGAAGAAGCTGATTCGGAATTCCCCGCAGATATTCATATAACACCCACACCGCTTCCCAAGACACCTCCTAAAAAGAGAAAAGGGAAAAAAATAGCCCTCATACGAAAACACACCCCTGAAATACCTGCTGGAGATAGCATTCTTGTTGATAGAGCAAGCATTATTGCAGCGATCGCAACTAGTGTATTGAAATATTATGGTGTAGATGCCTTCACGGATCTGTCCAAGAGAAACTTCAGTATTCAGGCCATTATGGAAGCAGACGGATTAGCTGCCTTAATGCGGCTGTCGAGAATTGCTGAAGCTTTTGAGGATATCGATTCGCCAGAAGCTCTAGAATTGCTCGGATTAATTTTTAAACAGGAGGGATATATATTTTTGGAACAGATTGCTGGTTCCCAACTAATCCCTGAAAGAAACATTCACGAACTCATCCATTCCCTAATATTTCTCATCAGCGAAAATGATGT
>Ga0207056_1015_pt1 | contig 43878 bp, 36 predicted proteins | sample Alteio_BWMinCont_58_FD_153289 | JGI IMG/M metagenome (GOLD analysis project Ga0207056, IMG submission 153289) | Enriched cells from forest soil in Barre Woods Harvard Forest LTER site, Petersham, Massachusetts, United States -... | ecosystem: Environmental > Terrestrial > Soil > Temperate forest >... | reverse complement strand
TGCCTTGCTTGCCTCTCTTTGTCCACTCATATTAATTGCGGCTCAAATAAATCTTATCTGGATTTACATTGCCTATTTGATTTATGGTGTGATGCAATCGGGAAGTGAGCTCAGCTGGCATCTTGCGGGCCCTATATTCTCAAAGAAGGAAGATAGTTCGACATACAGCAGCGTAAACTTGGCAATTGTGGGTTTGCGAGGCTGCATCGCTCCTCTATTAGGAGGCGTGTTGTTAGAACTGCTTCCGCCGGTGGCATTGCTCGTCGTTGGCGGTGCTATCTCTCTCTTGGGAAGTATCCGTCTTTATGCATATCACAGGGAGGCTGAGAAAAAATCGCTAACCGCTTGAATTTGACCGTATTTTTTGTCAGATTTGAAAAGTTGCAAATCATCTAACCACCGGTTGGTTAATGATTTGCAACTTTTCAAATCTGGCAAAAAAGACGCCAAATTCAATGCGTTAGCGATTTTTTTCTCAGCCTCAGAGCTTCCGTCCCACTGACACCCTAGTGGAGAGTATAGCAATGCATTACACCCTCATGGATCATTCAAGAGAGTATCGACTCTCAAATTTTGAAATAATTACTTCAGTCATGACAGGATTTCTCACAGGCGGATTGCCCTATGCCGCACGTCATTGGGAACTTGCCAATCGAATGGATGAGGCAGCAAAAAGAGCTCATGCGAATGGTAGGAAATCGAATGAAAGAAATCACGGTTTGAGACATCGTATCATTGCTATCATTCAAGCTATGCCGCTTCTGGGTGCTCTTGCAGCCCTTATTGAGTGGATTGTCGTTCGGATTTATTATAGAGTCAAGGCCCCAAATTGGTATGGTTGGGAACCCGGCCCAAAATTATCGGTAGAGGAAGCTCAGCGCAGATCGCAGAGCAATTTTTTTAAAGCCGTTGAAAAGCATGCTAGGCTAGAGAAAATAGAAATAGAGAGTGAACTTCGTCGTGCTGCCAGAGAGGAGCAAGCTAGGAAGGCTCATGCTAAAAAGATTGCAGTGTCTTCGACCCCTGCGGAAGAAGCTGAGAATAAGGAAGCTGCTAAAACTAGTGGAGCTAGCAAAACTATTTCAGGGGCCTTTTTAACACAGAAAGAATTTGAAGCTCTCGGAAAGTCTGAGTCTCTTCCTAGCACTTTTTCTTCAGAGGAAACGCCCCTAGAACTATTAGTAAGTTCAAAATCTTGCCAGGGAATAAGAAGCGAAATGGAAGATTCTGACTCGGTATCAACAAAAGACAGGATTTTCGCTATTTGGGATGGTCATGGCGGTTGTCAAACAGCCAAGTTTGCCTCTGAAGTATTTCCTGAAAGGTTTAAAGCGATTCTTGGGAAAAGCAAGGAGAAGAATGCTGCGGAGATTCGCTATGCGTTTGAACAAGCAGTTCATAGCATACAAAAGGATGTTTTTCATGTAGGTCGCCGAGGGGGATCTGTAGGGGTTGCAACATACGTCCATGATGATATTATGTATGTATACACTTTAGGGGATTGCGAAGTCACAGTTTATAGAAAGATTCGAGATGAAAATGGCCGAAGGCGCCTGAAAGGGATTCCTCTATCCCGCTGTATAAACTGGAAAAGTATAAAAGAGAAGGCCCGCCTATTAGGGGCAATGACAGAGGAGGAAGCTAAAGCTTTAGAGAAGCTTCCCGCTTCTTCATGGCGCTCTGGACAATTTGTGAAAGGGAAATATATACCTGGTATAGACCCAAACAACCCTGATGCCCCTGCTATAGGTCCTAATGTCTGTAATGCAATTGGAGATATCGATTATATTGGGACAAAGGAAAAACCTTTGATTACACATCGCATGAAAATGACTGCTATTAGGTTGTTGCCTGGCGATTTTGTTGATATGACTTGCGATGGAGGAAAGGAAGGGGTTAAAGAAAGGAAGGCAGTAGGGTGGATAGAAGGGCTTCTTAAGTGTCCAAAGGATTGGGCTAGTTTTGCAACATATATGGCACACTTGGCTCTTAGATCTGGCAGCAAAGATAATATTACGCGGATTGATTTTCTTGTTAGAAAGGCGGCAGAGACACAAAAGTGATTGCGGAAAAATAGTGAAGTTGACTATTGTCTTTTTTCTATCGTTGGCCAGATAGCTCAGTCGGTAGAGCAGAGGACTGAAAATCCTTGTGTCGCTGGTTCGATTCCAGTTCTGGCCACTTTCTTCTGGAAAGGCAGCGATGCCTTTCCTCTTTTTCAAATCATATTATGCCCGGTAGAGGTATTTTCAGAGCACCTATCTTCAGGCCAGCGGCCTGATGTATAAAAGCCTAGGGCACCGCCCTAGGTGTGATGTAAACATGTTTTTCAGGCTGAAAGCCTGACGTATGGCTATACGTCAGGCTTTCAGCCTGAAAAAATGTTAACTTCACTCCTAGGGCGGTGCCCTAGGCTTTTATACATCAGGCCGCTGGCCTGAAGATGGGCACTTCTGCAATTACCTCGGCAGGGGCGGTACTTTCTGGAAAAATCTCATGAAATTCTACGTCGTACTATTCACATTTTTTGCTTTTTCGTTGTTTGGCAACATCAGCAAGCCAAAATATGATTATGACATTTGTATTTGTGCAATTTTTAGAGATGAAGCTCCTTATCTAAAAGAATGGATTGAATTTCACAGACTAGTAGGAGTTCAAAAATTCTACCTCTACAACAACTTCAGCACTGATAATTACAAAGAGGTCCTGCAACCCTACATCAATGAAAAAATTGTGATTTTATCCGAATGGCCGAGAGATTTTATGTCAGGAGCGCAACAAAAAGCCTATCAAGATGCCATCAATAAACTGAAGTACAAAACTAAATGGATCGCATTCATAGATATCGACGAATTTCTATTCCCTGTGAATTCCAAAAACTTGGTTATTTTCTTGAAGGACTATGAAGAATGTGCATCAGTTTGTGTCAATTGGCAGTTGTATGGGACCTCCTTCGTAGAAAAAATTCCAGAAGGAAAGTTGCTCATTGAAAGTTTATGTAGAAAGGCTCCGAAAGATTATCAAGAAAATAGCCATGTAAAATCTATTGTAAGGCCTGAATTTGTAAAATCTTTCTCAAATCCCCATTGTTTTAATCTTACACCTGGTTTCTTTCAAGTCGATGCCGATCACCAAGAATTTTCAGGTGCCTGCTCACCCAATATTTTAGTAGATAAAATTCGCATTAATCACTACTGGGCAAGAGATGAAGACTTCTTCAGAAAGGTAAAACTAAAACGTAATCTTGAAGGGATTCAAAAGATGAAGAAGCGATTGGGAGTTCTGAATTCAGAAGAGGATACAGACAGGGATATCTTTAAGTTCGTTCAAAAACTTAGAAAAAGAGTTTTTGAATCTACTATTCCCGCTAAATAAGTCACAAGAGATGCTGGCATGCGCAGGCTAAGACAGCAAAATTTTTCGTGCCCGTGCCCGTGCCCGTGACCGAATTAATTGTTCTTTTCCCTTTTCAAATAGTTGAAAGGAAAAGACCAACTATTCGGGCACGGGCACGCACACGGGCACGGGCACGAAATTGGTATTCTGCATATCCGTTACTGTTTTCAGGAAATTCCTGTTGATAACAAACACAGGCTTTCGATATAATCCGCCTATCATTGATTCACTGTTTGAGGAGAATGAAGATGTCTGAACAAAATGCTACAAAATATGCAATTATTAAAACCGGCGGTAAGCAGTATCGCGTGGCGGAAAACGACGTTATCGACGTTGAGCTGCTAGGTGTTGAAGATGGAGATTCCGTTGAATTTCCTGAAGTGTTGTTTGTCAGCACCCCACAAGGAGCCCGCGTAGGCTCACCTGTCGTTGCAAATGCCACAGTTAAGGGAACTGTCATAAAAGAAGTCCCTGGTGAAAAAATTACAAGTATTAAATACAAAAGAAGTCACAATCAGTACCGAAAGTTTGGTCATCGCCAACACTATTCTCGGGTTAAAATTACTGCAATTGGAGCATAGTCATGGCACATAAGAAAGGTCAGGGATCCACACGTAACGGGCGCGATTCAAACGCACAACGATTGGGAATGAAGGTTGGCTCAGGGCAGCTTGTGAAGGCAGGCAGCATTCTCGTAAGACAACGAGGAACTAAATGGCATCCAGGCAAGAATGTCTCAAGAGGTAATGACGACACGTTATTTGCTCTTGAAGACGGAATTGTCTCTTTCCATAAAGCAAATCGCACCTACGTTTCCATTGTAACAGGCGCATAGAAACTGTTTTTGGCCCGGGCTCTCCCAGGCCATCCATATCAACATAAGGGCGGTGCTTGCACCGTCCTTAGTTTTACAGACTGTTATACCTGCCTCCAACCATAAATTCTGAGAAATTGAGAAATAATGTTCATAGACCGCGTTAACATCGATATTTTTGCTGGAAAAGGGGGCAACGGCGTCGTAGCATGGCGTCGCGAAAAATTTATCCCCAAAGGCGGTCCCTCAGGCGGCAATGGAGGCAAAGGGGGATCTGTTATCTTCCAAGCCGATGCTGAAGTCTATTCTTTGGAATGGTTCAGAAATCGTCGCATCCTAAAAGCTGCCAACGGCAACGCCGGCGGACCCAACAACCAGCAAGGAAAAAATGGAGCCGATATCATCCTCAAAGTCCCTTGCGGTACACTTGTAAAAGACGCAGCAACAGGTCAAATTCTGCATGATTTCACAGCAGATGAGGATGAATGGCTAGCATGTAAAGGCGGTCGTGGAGGACGTGGAAACGACAGTTTTAAGACCCCCACAAATCGCGCCCCAAACACTTGCACGCCAGGCACACTAGGCGAAACCCTGCAAGTTGAATTAGAGTTGAAGCTTATTGCGGATGTTGGACTTGTAGGCTTTCCCAATGCTGGAAAATCAACCCTTATTTCTGCCCTTGCCCATGTGCGAGTAAAAATTGCAGCCTATCCATTCACCACACTGCAGCCAAACTTAGGATTTATTCAATGCGAGGATTACTCTCGTATATTCATTGCAGACATTCCTGGGATTATTGAAGGGGCCCACAAAAACCGTGGACTTGGTTTTGAGTTTTTGCGACACGTTGAGCGGACGAAACTTCTTTTGTTTATTCTAGATTCTTCTGGAATCGATGGCCGCGAGCCTTTGAGTGACTATCGCGTGTTGCACGAAGAGTTGGAAAAATATAATCCAGAAATGTTAAAAAGACCTTCACTAGTTGTTCTGAATAAGATTGATACCGAGGAGTCTGTGGGAAATATTGTTACTTTTTGTAAAGAAAGCGGCGTGCCTTCTAAACAGTTGTATAAGATTTCAGCATTGACCGGAGAAGGCATTCCCGCTTTGAGAGATGCTATAGAAATGAAAATGAAAGAATAATTGTTTGGTGCCGGCCCTCCGGGACGGTATTATTGGTTGGCGCTTTCCCCAGGCTTCGCTTACCCCTCCGGGGAGCTTCAGCCTGGGCTATTACGTGAACAGACCCTCCGGGCTGTATGTGGATGCCTTACCGAATGATCGCATCTAAGCACAGCCCGGAGGGCCTGTATACGTATTAGCCCAGGCTGAAGCTCCCCGGAGGGGTAAGCGAAGCCTGGGTAACCGCCAATCAGTAATACCGCCCCGGAGGGCCGGCACAAAGCAGGACTTGATAAATATGGAGATTATGCATGCGACAACTTTTATTATCCCTCTTTGTGGCTACAATTGCTGTAAGTTGTGGACCACGCTATGTTGACTACTTTCCTCGCCATGACGATGGAAGTTCCAAACCTGCTGTAGCACTTTTACCTGTTAGAGATAGCACGCAATCATGCCTTCCCAAACCCGCTGGAGAACATATTTTCCAAGTACTTCAATACGAATCAATGAGCAAAGGCAACCTCTATATCTTAGCTCCGGAAGAACTGCGAGAGGGGAATCCAAAAATTAAAGAAATTGGCTTTTACAGCGACGAAACAACATTAGCACAAGATTTTTGTTCCGCAGATTTTGTGGTCATCTTAGAGCTGTTTGAACAGGAATTTAGCTCATATGGCAAGGCACGCCCCCCAATTAACAATTGTGTCGTTGCATACCCTTGCGAGGCACTGCTCACATTAAAAATGAGAGTTAAAATTGTCGATGTGCGCCCTCGATCGCCTCGTGTTGTATTGCAAGAGGTTTATACGCAAGGCTATTATTTGCCTTATCCGCTTGAGAAGGATTCTGAGCCACTTGTCAAGGCTTATCATCGCTTTGCCTGCAGTCTGGAGAATCGCCTTGAAGAAGTAATCTGCAGTGCCTATTGATATGGCCGAAATCGAAGTCACTGTTGAAAACCTTCTTGCGCAGCTCATATTCCTATCCTTTTTCGCTTCCTGCATTCTCCTCATTGCATGGCAAAAAGCCTTTTTTACTTATCCAAATCCTACAGAACAGACCTATCGATTTAGTTTCACACCAGTCATTGGTGCTTTCTTTACTTTTTTAGTCATGGTGCTATTGGTTGGCCCTCTTCTTTTTTTTGCATGGTATTCGTTCAAGCAAGGACATCTGGTTCAATCGATCCCCAGGCCTATGGATTCACTTTCGGAAGGAATGATCAATATTATCTCGATTCTTTGTTCCGCAGGGGGATTGGCTCTTTATTACCGGTTTTGCTCCGAGCGGATACAGCAAGCTGTGTGGCGAGGACACGAAAAACTTTCGATCAAGCGGGATCTCCTCATGGGCATTCTCACGTGGTTGATAGCGTATCCCGCAGTTTCTGCCGTAGGAAAAGCGATTGAATTGATTGCCTTCTGGAAATTTGACTTTATTGCTAAAGAACAAATCGCCGTTCAGTATTTGAGAATGACGCAGGATCATCCCGTCATATTTACAATGATGGCAGTGTTGATTGTTTTTGTTGTGCCTGTTGTTGAGGAATTGCTTTTTCGGGGTTTTTTGCAAAGTTGGTTGATAGGTAAGGTCAGTAGGGGAAAAGCGATCGTGATTACGTCGGTAATTTTTGCTTTTTTCCATTTTTCTTCAGCACAAGGATTTGGCAACGTTGAACTACTTGCTTCGTTGTTTGTGTTGTCGTGTTTTTTGGGGTTCATTTATGAACGGCAGCAGTCATTATGGGCCTCGGTTGCCTTGCATGGGATTTTCAATGGTGTGAGCGTTATTGCAATAGCAGCAGGAATATCGGCTATTGATTAAAAATGCTTGATAAGGAGCGTCCCGGCACGGCATAGCCATCGAGCCAAGAAGGCAAGATCTGAACATTTTACCACAGAGAAAACAGAGAGATTGGGGAGTAGGGTAGAGATTATTAATCGCAATTTTTTGCTATAGGGTTAACTTTGTCCAAAACGTAGCTTTAGTGACTTATAATTCCCTCTGCGTCTCCCCACCTCTGCGTCTCTGCGTTAATCATTACAACAATTTTAACGCAGAGACGGGGAGACGCAGAGGGAATTATAAGTCGTAAAGCTATATTTGGACAAAATTAAAACAATAGCCCGGTTTTTCTTATCCTTCTCTCTTATATCTCTGCTGCTTTCTCTGTGAACTCTGTGGTAAAATCTTCAGATCTTGCCTTCTTAGCTCGATGGCTATGCGGCACGGGCGCCACTTTATCAGCATTTTTAATCAAAAAACCCCAACTGTTGAGTTAGAGTTTTTTTTGTTTAATTTAATTACTTTAATTGGTATAATCCTATTTTAACTAGAAAAGGATTTAAAATGAGACCAACAAATGCCATTATATTTTTGGAACAAAAGCATTCAGACATGTACGCTTTTTTTGCGAAGAAACCCAATGTAGGACGAGGATTATTTTTTGTGTGTGGGGCTGTCAGTGCGCTTGCTCCAGTCGTAAAATTTATTGCCCGATTGGTAGAGACTCTTGCCCTATTAGTGATAAATCTTGTTGGAGCCATCTTTGATCCCAAATTATTAGATGACGCTAAAATCTGCGCAAAAGCTATATTATATGCTCCTGTTGGCCTTTTAATGCTTATTAGATGCCCTCTCAATGCTATACACACTCTATTCATGATGATCTTGAATCCAAAGTCGCATTCTGAAATAAATCGCAGCACCCATCAATTTTTTGCGGATAGTCATAGATTGTTTGGCTATATTGGTGAATTGAATAAGAAAACTGAAGACGATGCAATGGATGCTATATCAGACAGACTGATTAAAAAAATTGGTGAGAAAGTCGATAAACCAACGTCGACTAGAGAAATATTGGATAGTTTTAGTCGTATCGAAAAGCTGAGGTTAAAAACCGGATGTGGCCCCCCACCTTCTTGGCTATGGTTCGAGTTCGATCCCCTTCTTGTAATTAAAGTAACAGATAACAAGTCAGAAATGACCAAAAAAGAACGGGGTGTTCGCAAGTTTTATATAGACTTGAAAGATACAGGAAAGCGAATTGAAGACATTCAAAGTCTAATTGATTTAACGATTGCCGATTTGTCCAACCAAAGGGATATAAAATGAGACCTACAAATGCTATTATATTTTTGGAACAAAAGCATTCAGACATGTACGCTTTTTTTGCGAAGAAACCCAATGTAGGACGAGGCTTATTTTTTGTGTGTGGAGCTGTCAGCGCTTTGGCTCCAGCTGTAAAACTCCTTGTGCAAATGGTAGAGTCTATTTTCCTACTAGTGATAAATCTTATTGGAGCTGTCTTTGATCGCAAATTGTTAATTGATGCTAAGTTTTGCGCAGTTAAAATTGGATCTGGAGTTGTGTATGCCTTTACTGTACTACCTTTTGCTTGTGTCGTCCATGCTATAGCAACTGTATTTATGATGATTTGGAATCCAAAATCATATGCAGAATCAAATCGAAATATGCATCAAATAGCTGCTGATTGTCACAGATTGTATAACTGTCAGATTCAGACTCAGGCATCAGCAAAATTTCCTCCCTACGACAGCAAAGCTGATACTGAATTAAAAATCAAATTAATTGATAACGCATGTGAGGCAGCAATAAAGGGACAATCTGCAGAAGAAGTGCTGAAACAATTTGAGCTTAAAGAAAGGTTAGAATTCAGAATTCACTACTGTTTTCCATATAAATATTTATGTCACGAGAGCTTACGTTACTCTTTTAAACTGCATGGAAACAAAGAAGAATTCGATAAGGTTTGTCAAGAAGGGAAAAAGATTAAGAAGAATGTGTTCACTTACGAATTTTTTCACCCTGAAGAGAACCTCAAAAAGAATAATAAGACCATCGAAGACGCTCAACGCATCTTAGATGCGACCATCTTACTTTTTTCAAAACCCACAGCAATCTAAGGGAAATAAAATGAGGCCAGGACATGCGGTGCTATTCTTAGAACAACAACATGCAAACATGTATGGTTTTTTTGAAAAAAATCCCAATGTCGGACGTGGGTTGTTTTTTGTTTGCGGTGCCATTGATGGACTTGCTCCAGTGGTAAAAGCCGTTGCGTTCTTAGTAGAAAGTCTTGTCTTCTTAATAATCAATCTTGTGGGGGCAATCTTTGATCCCAAAATGTTAAAAGATGCAAAAGATTGTGCAATATATTCAGCAAAAGCACTATTTTGGGTCTTGAAATCCCCTTTTGAAGGTTGTTACTGTGTAATAGATTCTATTTTCTCAATGATTTTTGCACCAAAAGATCATTCATTGCTCAGCAGGAAACTGTATCAAGAATTAGCAAATTGGATTAAGGTAGGTATTCATTATGATTCTACGGTCCTGCAATCAGTAATAAACAAAGTGACAGTAAAATTGGTTGAAGCGGCGTATAGTGCTGTGGTAGATGCTGATGAAGATGAGGCAATTGATGATATTTTTGTTTCCTCAGATAATTTTACAAAACAGGAAAAACTATTATTAAAAGCTCAATATGGTGGCGAATTGAAGATAACTATAGTTCCTAATTACCAGGATGAGATGCGATTCTTCCCTAACACCCCCTCCTATCTGCCAGTAACCCTTACCTTACAACACATAGCTGAGCTCGAAGCAAACGACAGAAATATCCTTACTGTGCAAGTTGTGGCAAATCAATTCATAGAACAGTTATAACGATTCAAATAACTAATTCATGTTATTTCTATTTCTATGCAGTTTAGTTTGTTTTTATTTACTATTTTTGACATTTATTTAAATAAATGTTATTTATTAATTATAAGAGTAAGTAAAAAAGCTGTGAATACACACAGCGGTTAAAAAGGGGGATATATGGCTAAGGAATCAAAACATCGGAAAGATGAGAGAAAGAAACCATCTATGACTCTAAAAGAACGAAGAGCAAAAAAACACGAGAAAAAAATGCATAAGAGCGAACATTTCATCGATGATCGTGGCACTCCAGTGGATCTTCCATAGGAGGAGGTTCTGCGATCAGCTTGTGCAAATCATGGACGGTAATGGCCGTAGGAGGCAATTGCAGAGGTGCCCCTCCTCAGGCCAACGGCCTGACGTATGGCTATACGTCAGGCCTTCAGCCTGAAACATATGTATACATCTCACCTAGGGCGGTGCCCTAGGCTTTTATGCGTCAGGCCGTTGGCCTGGAGGGCACTTCGCAATTACGTCATAATGGTCCACTATCGTCCACGATTCAAACAAACCTACCTTTTTCAATTCTTGCTCCAGCTGCCATTGCATCGAGCTTGGCTGCAGCCCAATGAAATTCAAATGTTCCCGTCATAAGTGCTTTGTTAAACTTTATCCTATCAATTGTTAGACCACCGGCTAGTACATCGCTTTTATAATATTCATGCAAAGAATCTACCATTTTGAGCAGATTACTATTAATGATGCTTGTGTTTCTGCCAAAGTAGAACGCTGCAGCACTTACTATTAGAGACAAGACTCCAAAAATGATGGCAACTCCGCCACCACAGAAACAACCAAGAGCAATAATAGCAAAAAAAACTGATGCCACTACAAGGGCGGTAGCAAATTGTTGACCTTGTATTGCAGTGCGCCTAAATAGGGTTTGTTGATTTTTGTATTCTGGAATTTCTTTTAACCCTGCAGACGTGAGCTCTTTTCCAGCTTCGGTTTTCATGCCATAATCTATAAGGCTATTCACTACATCTGCAGCGGCACCTACTAGATACTGTTTTACTCCTGGCATATAAAACCTCTATAAAATTGAATTATTATTGATTTCAATGTAAATTTTACCTAGAAATCTTTTTTAAGTATAGGTATATTTTCGGAATGATCCACGTTGAAAACATATCAAAAAACTACGCACAGCGCGACACCACCATCTATGCCCTCCAAAATCTATCTCTCATAGTTGAAAAGGGGGATGTCTATGGCATCATCGGTTTAAGCGGTGCAGGGAAATCCACCCTCATTCGTGCTCTGGCTGGCCTTGTACCCATCTCTTCAGGTCGGATCCTCTTTCATGATCAAGACATTTCCCAAATGCACTACGATCATCTTCGGGCTTTTCGCAGAAGCATTGGAATGATTTTCCAACACTTTAATTTGTTGAATTCTCGAACAGTGGGTGGCAATGTTGCTTACCCTTTAGAAATTGCTGGCATTGCCCCAGAAAAGCAATCCACACGGGTCGAAGAGCTTCTCAGCCTCGTCGGTCTGCGAGATAAAATTGACTCCTATCCCCTGCAATTGAGTGGAGGAGAAAAGCAGCGTGTAGGGATTGCTCGTGCCTTGGCAAATCATCCAGAGGTATTATTCTGCGACGAAGCCACATCGGCATTAGATCCTAAGACCACAAAGGAGATCCTTGCACTACTGAGAAGCATTAACATCAAATTAGGGGTTACCATCGTTCTCATTACCCATGAAATGGCTGTCATAAAACAAATCTGCAATAAAGTGGCCGTTATTGACAAAGGGACAATTGTTGAGCGCGGAAATATTATCGAAGTTTTTTCCAATCCACAACATGCTGTCACCAAAAGTCTATTACAAACAGCGACGCATGAAATCCCTGCTGAATTTTTGAAGCCCGCTTCTCCGGACCGGAAGTTATTGCGACTCACATTTACCGGCAATGCAGCGACAGAACCGCTTATGTCTGAGATTGTGAGGAAATTTGACGTTAACACAAACATCTTGCTCGGATGGATCGATCGATTACAAACAGAGAGTGTTGGGACATTGATTGTGGAGCTGCGAGGGGATCCAGCGGGGATTGCAAGTGCGTTGCAATTTTTGCAGAAACATTCAGTGCATTATGAGGTCATAGAGAATGGATTCTGAAAATATTCAGCTAGCTTGGCAGTTGTTGCCGCTTCAGTTGTGGAATACTTTATACATGGTTTTTGTGTCGGCATTTTTTGCTGTTTGCATCGGGCTTCCCCTTGGGGTAATATTAACAATTACCGATAAAGGCCACATAAAAGAGCAGCCGTTTGTTTACAAAACTTTGGAAGCAATTGTCAACATAGGGCGTTCATTTCCATTTGCTATTTTGATGGTTGCATTGATTCCTGTCACTCGTGCGATTGTAGGGACGAGTTTAGGGACTACAGCCACCATCGTCCCATTGACCATTGCTGCTGCACCATTTGTCGCAAGATTGATTGAAACGAGTCTGAAAGAAGTCGATCGCAATATTATCGAGGCCGTTACGGTCATGGGTTCGAGCACATGGCAAATTGTTTCAAAAGTTTTGTTACCAGAAGCATTGCCATCAATTGTTTCAGCGGTTACATTGACGGTGATTAACTTGATTGGATATAGTGCGATGGCGGGGTTAATCGGCGGCGGCGGTTTGGGGCAAGTGGCGATACAATATGGCTATAACAGGTTTAATACGTTTATTATGGTTGTAACAATTCTTCTTCTTATTTTCTTGGTTCAGGCTGTCCAATGGCTTGGAAGCTATACCGTCAAGCGGATAAATAAATTGCGAGGCAGAGTCTCCGATGATTCCTAAATTCTTTTCAATTGTTGTTGTCATTTGCACATTGTTAGTTCTCTCAGGGTGTTCCTCTGAGCAAAAGAATGCTTTAAAAGTATCTGCAAGTGCTGTTCCACATGCTCAAATGCTAGAATTTATTAAGCCTGATCTTAGAGATCAGGGGATTGATCTGGTTGTGATCATTGCAGAAGACTATAATATCCCTAATCGAGCTCTTGCTGACCATGAAATCGATGCCAATTTTTTCCAGCACACCCCTTTTTTAAAAGAGCAGATCAAACAATTTCATTATCCGATCGAAATTTTGGCCAAAGTTGAGATTGAACCGATGGGGATTTATTCGACGAAAGTGAAGTCGCTATCGGAAATAAAGCGAAATGCCAGAGTTGCCATTCCCAATGATCCTACGAATGAAGCGAGGGCTCTGCTGCTGCTGCAGAAAGCAGGCCTAATCCAATTAAAGGATTCCAATAATTTGCAAGCTACAGTGCTCAATATTAGCTCGAATCCGAAACATCTTCGCTTTTTGGAAGTGGATGCAGCGATGCTCCCACGCGTGTTGGAGGATGTCGATGCTGTTGCAATCAATACAAATTATGCCCTGCAGGCCAATCTTATGCCACAAAAAGACGCCCTTATACTAGAAGCGGACGATTCACCTTATGTGAATGTCATTGCAATAAGAGCAGGTGAGGCTGATCGTCCTGACATTGAGGCTTTGAAAAAAGCGATGACTTCGGAAAAGATGAGGCAATTTATATTGGAGAAATATAAAGGATCTGTTTTACCCGTTATGGCTAGCAATCCGCAGGGGTAATGATGGGTCGAAAGTTTATTATCATATTCTTAATCGTCTTTGCAGCTGTTGCTGTGCTGGTGTATTCGCGATTCCAAAAACAACACCTCCAAAGTGATTTCCTTACCCTTTATGGCAATGTCGATGTAAGACAAGTCGATTTAGGCTTTCGCGTGAGCGGCCGTGTGGTCGCCATGCCTTATCAAGAAGGGGATTTGATTTCTCCTGGGACTCTTCTTGCGGAGCTTGACAATCAGCCCTATTTCGATCTTGTGAATCAGGCGCAAGGGAATTTAGATTCGATAAAAGCCAATTTGACTTATGCCGAAAAAGTGTTGGCGCGACGGCGTGAGTTAAGTGCGGCCAATGATGGAAGCATTTCGCAAGAAGATTATGAAAATGCATCAGCTAATTATTCTTCGCTACAGGCTAGTTTACAGCAGTCTGAAGCTGCTTTGGGAGTCTCTAAGACCAATCTTTCTGATACTAAGGTTTATGCTCCTGCCGAGGGAACGATTTTGACTCGCATTAGGGAGCCTGGTTCTGTTGTAAGAGAGGGGGATCCTGTTTATACGTTATCGCTTTTATCGCCAGTGTGGATAAGGGCATTTGTATCGGAGGAAGACTTAGGGGTAATTTATCCAGGAATGGAGGCAGAAATTTTCACCGATACACCTGGTGGAATAGTGTACAAGGGGCAAATTGGGTTTATATCTCCGGTGTCGGAATTTACGCCAAAGACAGTGCAGACGACGCAATTGCGGACAGATTTGGTGTATCGTTTGCGTGTTATTGCAGATAATCCAGATCGACGTTTGAAGCAAGGCATGCCTGTCACAGTGCGCCTCAAAAAACAAAAAAAGCAACAGTCATGAAAGAAGATTTTTACCACAGAGATCACAGAGCACACAGAGTAGAGCCAGGAGAGGTGTAGGCAGAAGTAGAAAAGTAACAGGATATGCAGGATCGCAAGCGGCAGGATAAGAAGGATATGGGGAGATACCTTTAATTTTCCCAGATTGCAAGCAATCTAGGAAGATCCCCTGAGAAATGGAAAGCAAAGTGTCGGAAAGAAAATAAAGGACCGAAAGGATGTTAAACGTTTAAAGATTCCTTTATTTTCTTTCCGACACTTCGCTTTCCATTTCTCATTGGAATTTCTTTTTCATATCAAGTTGATGCTTGCCATCCTTCCTATCCTGCCGCTTGCGATCCTCCATATCCTGTTACTTTTCTACTTCTACTTGCATTCCTCTTGCTCCACTCTGTGTGCTCTGTGGTAAATTTTTTTATACCGTTGTGGTAATATCTATGGATGATGTTCAAGCACTTGTTCAGGTGGACAATCTGTCGAAGGTGTTCCCACACAGCCCTGCTCCAGCTCTAGACAACATCAACACAGCAATCCCTCGAGGCAAAATCATGGGCATTGCTGGTCCTGATGGTGCTGGCAAAACCACCCTCATACGACTTATCGCAGGATTATTAAAGCCCACACAGGGCAGCGTCAGAGTTGCGGGTTTTGATACCATCCAAAACGCGCCTGACATTCATGCCATCATCGGATATATGCCCCAGAAGTTTGGATTGTATGAAGATCTTTCTGTGCAACAAAATCTCAATCTCTATGCAGATCTGCGTGGAGTCATCGGAGAAGAAAGAAAAAAAACTTTCGAAAAGCTTTTGTCTTTTACAGACTTGACGCGATTTACAGATCGCCTTGCTGGAGCTCTTTCAGGAGGCATGAAACAAAAATTGGGGCTCGCTTGCGCTTTGATCTGTAAACCAACCCTCCTTTTGCTCGACGAACCTTCTGTTGGGGTCGATCCGATCTCTCGACGTGAGTTGTGGAGCATGGTGAAGGAGTTGTTAGGTGAGGGGATCTCTGTGGTATGGAGCACAGCATACTTGGATGAGACAGAGCGTTGTGATTCAGTATTGCTTCTAAATGAAGGAAAGTTACTCTATGACGGTCCACCTTCAAAGTTGACCGAGAAGTTATTAGGAAGAACATTTCTCATCTCAAACATCGTTGGAAGCCGTCGAAAATTACTTTCAAAAGTGCTGAATGCTCCAGGAGTAATCGATGGGGTCATTCAGGGAAGTGCAGTGCGCATCGTCACAAAAGACAAAGTATTTCAATCGAGTGAGTTAGCCGCCTTGCAAGAGCCAAAGACCTTGCATCTCGCCCAAACTCCTCCCCGTTTTGAAGATGCCTTTATCGATATTTTAGGGGGAGGTCCCGGTGGATTGTCGTTATTAGCTGAAAGGACCAGATCAATTCCCGAAGTGAATAGTGATAAATCTGTAATTCAGTCGTGCGGGTTGACAAAGAAATTTGGGACTTTTACAGCTGCTGACAATATTACCTTTAGTGTGAAGCAGGGGGAAATTTTTGGGTTGCTTGGACCGAATGGAGCAGGGAAATCGACAATATTCAAAATGCTGTGTGGGCTCCTTACACCCACTTCTGGAAATGCTTTTGTAGAAGGAGTAGACCTTCAGAAGGCCCCAGGGCAAGCCCGATCACATATTGGCTACATGGCGCAGAAGTTCTCATTGTATGGAGATCTTAGCGTCAGGCAGAATCTCTTTATATTTGCAGGGTTGTACGGTCTGTCAGGAGGCGCTCGGCAAGATGCCATCAAGGAGATGACAGAAGTATTCGACTTCAAAGATTATTTAGATAACACTGCAGGTTTATTGCCATTGGGGTATAAGCAGCGTCTTGCATTGGCTTGTGCTGTAATGCATCATCCGGAAGTATTGTTTCTTGACGAACCCACGTCTGGTGTGGACCCGATTACCAGACGGGAATTTTGGAATCATATTAACGGGCTTGTTGAAAAAGGGGTGACTGTTATGGTGACGACCCATTTTATGGATGAAGCAGAGTATTGCGATCGAATTGGGCTGATATATCGGAGCAAGATTATTGTGATGGATACGCCGGATGCCTTGAAAGAGCAAGCGAAGACAGCAGAGATTGCGAATCCCACATTAGAAGATGCTTTTATCAGACTCATTATGCAAGCCTCGTAAGGGCGACTCTTTAGATAGAGAGTATTTTATGCCAAATAAAGACAGCAGTCTCAGAAGATTAAAGGCCCTCCTGATTAAAGAGTTTTATCAGATTATTCGCGATCCCAGCAGCATATCGATCAGCATTTTGCTTCCGATCATTCTTCTTTTTCTTTATGGATTTGGAGTGTCGCTCGATATGGATCATTTGAGAATAGGACTTGTGCTCGAGGATACCGCTCCGGACGCACAGAGTTTTGCGAAGTCGTTGACCGATTCACGCTATTTTGAGGTGACCATCGTTCGAGATCGCCGAGACCTTGCCGACAAGATGATGAGAGGGGAAATTCGTGGCATTGTGGTCGTTCCTTCCTATTTTTCTGAGTTTCGTAGGAGGCAGGATCAGATTGCTCCCATACAAGTGATTGCAGATGGGAGCGAGCCCAATACAGCCAATTTTGTCCAAAATTATGTACAGGCGGCGTGGACGAATTGGCTGCAGCAGGAAGCGATAAGCAATAATGAAAACACATTGTCCCTAGTCAATCCTGAAATCCGTTATTGGTATAATGAGGAGCTTGAAAGTCGAAATTTTCTGATCCCTGGGTCTTTAGCAATCATTATGACGCTTATAGGGACTTTATTGACAGCCCTTGTCGTATCGCGTGAGTGGGAAAGGGGAACGATGGAAGCCTTGATGGCAACACCAGTGACAGTAACAGAGCTTGTGGTTGGCAAACTCGTTCCTTATTTTGTGTTAGGAATGTGTTCGATGCTGCTGTGCACATCGGTTGCGGTATTTTTTTATCACATCCCATTACGTGGGTCGCTTCTGCTTTTACTTGTAGTGTCAGCGCTTTTTTTGTTATCGTCGTTGAGCATCGGACTATTGATCTCGACAATTGCTCGAAATCAGTTTGTGGCAGCTCAAGTAGCCATTGTGGCCTCATTCTTGCCGGCTTTCATTCTTTCGGGGTTTCTTTTTGAGATCTCGAGCATGCCTGCGCCGATCAGGGCATTTACATATCTCATTCCTGCACGGTATTTCGTTTCGAGCTTGCAAACATTGTTTTTAGTAGGGAATATTTGGCAATTGATCTTCATTAATGGGGCTTATATGTTTGTTTTTGGCGCAACCATCATCTCGTTAACAACCTACAAAACCGCTAAGAGATTAGATTGATATGTTGTGGCGTGTATTATCGTTGATGTATAAGGAATTCCTGGCTGTGTGGCGGGACAAAAAGAGTCGAGCTGTTCTCATCGTTCCTCCCATCATCCAACTTTGTATTTTTGCATTTGCAGCAACCCTAGATGTCCAGAATGTCACCATAGGAATTCTAAATCGCGACAATGGGGAAAAGGGATTCGAACTGTTGCAGCGGTTTCATGGAGCTCCCGTCTTCACACATATTTCTTATTTGCACTCAATTTCAGAAATTGCCCCCTTTTTGGACAATCAGAGAGGGACTATGGTTGTGTCACTTGATGAACAGTTTTCTCGCAATCTAGATGCCAAAAAAGCTGCCCAAGTTCAGTTGATCCTGGATGGAAGAAAGTCCAATTCAGCCCAGATTATCGCAGGCTATTCTGTTGAGATTATCAGACAGTTTAACGATGAGTTTGAGGCGCGCGCAGAAGTAAATCAACAGAATACTCAGCTGGTATCGCGCAATTGGTTTAATCCAAACTTGCTCTATTATTGGTTTAACATTCCCAATCTTAGCGGTATTTTGACCATGTTAGTGGGTTTGACTGTGACAGCACTGTCAGTAGCTAGGGAACGGGAAATGGGGACTTTTGATCAGCTATTGGTGACGCCGCTTTCGCCATCGGAAATTCTATTGGGCAAAACAATCCCAGCAATCGTTATAGGGATGATTGAAGGGACGGTGATTATTTCTGCCGCGGTGTTTATTTTTGGGATACCTTTCGTAGGATCACTTCCAGTGCTTTATTTTGGAATGTTTGTGTTTATTAGTGCTATTGTGGGGAATGGGTTATTTATTTCCTCCCTTTGTTCTACGCAGCAGCAGGCGATATTGGGAACATTTATTTTTATGAGTCCTGCAGTGTTGCTGTCGGGCTTTGCAACTCCGATTGAAAATATGCCTTCGTGGCTGCAGGTGGTAACCTATGCTAATCCTTTGCGTTATTATTTGGTTATAGCGAAAGGGGTGATGCTGAAGGGGATGCCAGCGAACATTGTGTTGAGTAATGTCTGGCCGATGGCGGTGATAGCAGCGGTGAATTTAACGGCAGCTGGGTGGCTCTTCCGGCGCCGTCTCGAGCATCAAACCTCGTAATTTTTTTCTACCACAGATTTTTTTTCTACCACAGAGATCACAGAGAACACAGGGGGAGGGAGGGGAGAGGTAGAGTGGAGGAAGAAACATCTGAAAATTAAACAGACTTTCCAAAAAATTCAACGCAAAGACGCAGGCCAACGGTATTGGTTTGTGCCGGCCCTCCGGGACTGGATGGGTTGTTTGGCGCTTACCCAGGCTTCGCTTACCCCTCCGGGGAGCTTCAGCCTGGGCTATTATGTAAACAGCCCTCCGGGCAGTGTGAAAAATTGATTTTCCAACAAAAGCATCCACATACAGCCCGGAGGGACTGTTAACATAATAGCCCAGGCTGAAGCTCCCCGGAGGGGTAAGCGAAGCCTGGGTAAGCGCCAAACAACCCACCCCGTCCCGGAGGGCCGGCACAATTGGAAAGTCTGTTTAATTTAAGATGTTTCTTCCTCCACTCTACTCCTCTTCTCTCTCCCTTGTGTTCTCTGTGATCTCTGTGGTAAAATCTTATTCGCGCTCGAACTCGGAGTCAGAATTGGAGTCGGAGATACAGTCCCAGGTGCCGCCGAGGGCTTTGATCAGCTGTATCGTCGATTGGTACCGCACACCAAGAATATTCACATAATAGCTCTGTGCACTCAATTCCGACCGCTCATTTATAACTACATCGTTGTAATTAATTAGTCCTTGCTGAAACTGCCTTCCTGATATCTGCACAAGCCTTTCAGCATCATCGACAGAATGTTTAAGGCTATCGTACTGCTTTTTTTGATATTCTAAGTTATTTAGGGCGTCTTCAACCTCTTCAAAAGCTGTTAAGACCTGTTGTTGATAGGCTCCTGTTGCCTGAGCAAATCTCGCCCAAGAGGCATCTACAGTGGAATCAGTGCGTCCACCGTCGAATAATATCTGAGCAATGCTGACTCCTAACGCCCATAAACGACTTTTCCAGGTTAGGAAGTCCTTGAAAGTAGGGCTCAAATAGCCTAAAGTCCCCGTCAAGCTAAAAGAAGGGAAATAGGAGGCATAAGCAACGTTGATCTGAGCATGCTCAGCAGCCATTGTACGCTCTGCTTCAGCGATGTCGGGTCGATTTTCAAGGACTGTCGAAGGAATCCCAGCAGGAATTGCTGGTGGCTGTTCTGTTAGAGGATTTCGTTCGAGCTGGAAAACAGGCGCTGGAATTCCGATAAGAGTCGCGATTGTATTTTCTTGTACAGTTCTTTGTCGGAGGGCATCTTGAAGGTCCGATTCGGTATTTGAAAATTCTAGGGAGAAACTGGCAACATCAGAATAATTGCGCAAACCTTTTTCGAAGCGCGTTTGGGCAAGCTCCTGGGCTTTTCGCCGATTTTGTAGAGTTTTCTCAAGAAGAATGATAGTGGCATCTAAAGTGCGCAGGTTAAAATAGCTGCTTGCAAGGGTGGTGGTAAGGCTTAATAGAGAAACGCGGTAGGCTTCCTCTTGAGCATAGGCGTTATAAACAGCTGATTTAAATGCGCTTTGATTTTTGCCCCAGAGGTCAATTTCATAGTTTACATTTACTGGCAGAGTATATTGCATTTGATGGATACGGAAGGGTTTTTGGAATACAGTTGGGTCGGGAACGGGAAAAACAACCCCTGGAGGAAGATAGATTTTAAAAAGCATGCCAGTGTTTGCATAAGAGGGGTTCAAAGTATATTGTGGATAGAGATTTGCGCGATTAATGCCTGCGTTGGCCCATGCTTCATTTATTCTGGCCATTGCTACGAAGAGATTGGGGTTATTTTGGATAGCAAGTTCTTCCAAGCCATTTAGAGTAGGATCTTGGAAGATTTCCCACCAATAGCAGATATCTGGACAAGGAGCTTCATCTTGAATTTCTGCAGGTGCTTTCCAATTGTTAGGTGTTTCAACGCAAGGTTCTTTATAGTGGGGACCCACCTGACAGCCGCATAGCAATAGGAGTAATGCAAAAAAAGGTCTTTTAAAAAGCATTTTATTTCATCGGCCTTGAACAGATGTGAGCAACTCTAAACACAATAGTTGTTTGTATTAAATCTGAACTATCCTAAAATATCACGAATCAATCAAGGATAAAACGAGAAAATAAAGGATTTATTTATGTTATCACTGGAGCCATCAGGATCAGGTTCTAAAAAATACATCGTCGGTGGGGATTCTGACGCTTCCGCAACAATGTCATCGACCGTAGTTCTCAATCCAATAGATGTAAAAATTGTAAAAGCATATATCATTTTTCGGGCTATTCTACCTTTTGCCCATCACAGCGATATTTTTAGATTTGGAAGTGTTTCACACAGATGTCAACAAGCGGCAAGCAACGAATCAATGAATAGGTATTTAATGTCGAGGGACTACCCTTGTCAATATAATCCCTACTTAAATCATATTGACGACACATATTATGCCTCCTATAGGAAATTAATACGAATATTTTACAATTTAAAAAGAAGCGCCGTCGATAAAAAACAACTGATACGATTAAAACTTGATATGGAGTTTAGAAACATTTGCCCTATTTCTTCGCGGAGCTTTTTCGCTACAACTTCTCACAAAGTGAAGACTTTTCCGGGCACTATGGATCCAGGGATCGAAATTGATATACCCAAAGGGAGAACAGATAAAACTCAAGAAACAGTAACAGTGGTGTACCCCATCGATGGAGGCAACCAAGTCCTTATTAACTCTCCTTCTTTGGGTAAGCTATTTCTTTGCGATATTATTGCTGGAAGTACAGTTTATGAATTTCCTGATTTCCATTTTTCTGAAAGAATAGACGAAATCGATCCAACTACTTTTGCTGCGACAAGTCCCGCTGGGCGCATACGTTTTTGGAATAGAATTACTGGTAAAATGATACATGAGTATTTTCTTGGTGGAGAAGCCTTTTTTCAAAAAATTGAAAAGGAAAGAGATAGGGTGATTTTTCTAAGAGAAAGAAGAGATAGCACTGACTGCACTACAAAGTTATTTCGCATAATCGAATCATTAGAAAGCATCTTTTCGCAATTCAGAACGCTTCATAACAAGCCAGTTCACACCCTCATGATAAGTGATGAAATGGTCTTTAGCGCTAGTGAAGATGCCATGACGATATCGAGAATACTATATAATCCCAAGACTGACAAGTTTGGATTAGGATGCTTCTCTTTCGTCCCACCGCCAACCGGAGTTGCAGTTTCTCACATCACCCCCAATGATCGTCTCTGTATTGGTCATGATGATGGGACTATAGATATTTGGAATTGTAATCAAAATGTTCTGTTTGGCAAAGACTCAGAGCCCCGCTGCATAACAATTAGACCATTTTCTAAAATTCTAGATACGCGGATCAAAGCTATCTCCCATACCTTTGATCATATTATGCTTGTCACTAACTCTACGACCGCAACGTGCATCAATGTACTAAACGGAGAGATTTTAGGACGGACGGTTACCTCAGTTTTCACTCCAGCAGGATATAATGGAAAATTTTTCTCATCCATATATAATTCACATCTAAGACAAGAAGTCACTCAATTAGATTATTCTTTGATGGAAGAAGATCAGCTTCTTCATATCGCAGCATATTCATTTAAAGGTAAAGATTGTGGAAATATTTTAAATCCTATTTCTAGTTCCAAGCCAGCGATCGCGCACTCGCTCCTTACAATTTGGCCTTTGACAGCTTCCGAATTCTTAACCATCGATCGGGATTTATTGCTGTCAATCTATCCTTCGCCAGACTTTTATTCTCTTCTACCTAAACGTAATGTAATAGGCCATGCAATCTATCATGCCTACATAACGCGCCTTGTTAAAGATCTTAAAAGTAATCTTCCCAGGCTTATATTAACAATTCCTAAGCGTTGGGAAAAACTCCCGGTTAGGATGAGGAAAGGAATTTTTCCACGAGAAGGCAATTTGCCCGATTTAAATAGTGAGTTAAACAGAAAAAATTGTATTGAGTGCATTGAATCCTTACTCAAAGAAAGACAAATGAGATTCCTAGAGGGAGAAAAGAAAGAAGCGAGCTTTCCAGTTGCTAGATCAACCATTTCTACAAAAGTGTCGTCCATTAAACCTCTTCCTGGGCGGAATTTTTTTCATTTATTCCCCCCAGCCGTATGGGGCTGTATTGTAGCCTTTCTGTCTAAGAGAAACGTGCTTCAATGTGCCTATATTAGCAAAAAATTGAGAGTCTTAACTTCAAACACTGAGGCGATGCATGTTTTGTTTCAAAGGCATTTTGGACTATGTTCCATTCCTCTTGAAAGCGATAACAAGGCAGGCTTCTTCCCTGAGTTGAGCTGGCGAGAAAAGTTTCTCAGAGCGAATCATTACTTTTACCACTTGAGATCCTTTCCCCTTAAATGTAGGGCCGTTGATGTAAAGTTTAAGGCTATAAAATTCGATTCTGCTGGTATGTTTGCCGTTATCCAAGCTGATAACGGGCCAATAACACGCCTCCTTGTTTATAATTTGGAAGATAAGCGGGTAATGCAGGATTTTAGATTAGAGGACGAAATTCGAAATTTCCAGCCTATTTTAATAGATGGTGAATTCCATTTATTATATGTTGAAGGTGATAGTTCTAAAATTATTATAATGAAGAGCGATAAAACAATCAGAGGCTCTCTTACACATCTCAGGCCTGTTGCTCATCATGTACTCGGAGTCGATGACACTCTAGTTACGCAAGATGTCGACAATACGATTCGAGTATGGAACCTAAAGACTTGTACCCTTTCAAAAAAAGAAATCATCTATCCAATGCGAGCTAGAAACCACTGCTTCAAGCTTGATCGATTGGCAAATAAACTTTTCATAGGAACATCCACAGGAGAGATTCATCGTATAAATCTGGATAATGGATTTGCAGAATCTTTCAAAGTAGGGGACGAGCCCATTAAAACAATAAAAATACTGAATAATGATTTATTACTTGTAGAGAGTATGGATATCCTAATCCCAACTTCAATTGTAATACCACCGTCTTCTGGAGATAAGACTTGGAAATATTATCAGCTTCTTTCAGAGAGTCCGTTGCCGCCACTAGAAAATTTACAAAAGCCGTCGTCCATTACAGTAACAAATCAAAATCATGTTATTATTAGTTATGAGTATTGTATCAGAGTTTGGAAAATTAATTATGATCCTAAATTGCGTTGTTTGATTGATGCAAATAAGCTTCCAATATCTGAAAAAGAATTATTGCAATCAAATAATCTTTATATACAACAGAGCTCAAATCGTTCACACTCTTTCTTGCTTGGTGAAGCTGAAACAGACAGAGTTGATCTCAAAATAATAACCTATAATGGTAATTATGTCCTGTTTTGCAATAATTTTGGTTATAAGATTTGGAATTACGAAACTGGGGAGGAATTTTCTCCGCATTTCCCAATCCCGCAACCTACTCAAAAATGTATCAGAATAGACCCAAAATTTCGAGCTATTTTTATGAACACAGAGTCTCAAATTGATATTGGTTCTATTGATTTAAAAAACCATGACAATCTTCTTCTTTCCTTAGCATATCACTTTGATCGGCCTAAGTTTTATAACTTACCCACATCTACACGAAAAGCTATTTTGGATATTAAACGGTTGATCACTCCTACCACGCCTGAATTCATAGGATCATATCTCTTAGAAATTACCCATCTTCGTTCAGAAATACCTAAAGTAAATTATCCCTATATAAAACTTGCCATTTTTAAACATACATTGGACTCAATTGCAGAGGCTATTTTAAGAGCTCCGCCAGAACTCAGTGATGAGACTCGCAATCGATTCTTATATTTAGAGCAAGATTACTACAAGATTCTTTTCCCTAGAATTTTGGAAGGTCCAATTCCAACGGACCCAAAAATATTGTATCAAGAGGGAAGGAAAGCTTTCTATATGCTCTCACCAGAGGCGTGTGCGGCTTTAATCAGGGGTTTTGTTGAAGAAGTTGCCAAGACGTTACTCACCGATCCTAAAAACAGCCTTCTTTATGAAGGCGAGTCATTTTATTAATTTAGCCAAGGGTTGAATACTCTCGCGCCGGTTTCTAGAAAATCTTTAATATTTTCCGTAACTACTGTAAGATTATGAGTAATTGCAGTGGCTGCTATCAAACCATCAACAGCAGGAATGATGATACCACGTTGCCTACACTCCCCAGAAAACTTCCCCCATGTTAAAACGACTTCAAAATCAACAGATAGGATTCGATTTTGAAATCGAGGAATCAACTCTTCAAAAAACCAATTCTCAAGAATTATTCTTTTTAGTTTCTCATCATTTTTTTTTAGATTTAATTTGTTAATTCCAGTTTGAATTTCGCCGAAAGTTAGAGCACTAATAAAAAAAGAATTTTCATTGTGCATGGTTAGCCAATGTTCTAATTTCAAGTCAGATTGTTTTTTTATCTTACGCAGTTTTGAGAGGATGCAGGTATCTAATAAATAGCTCACAACTCAACCTCTCTTGGTAAATCCTTTGAGCGTTGTATATCTAAATCAAATTCGGGATATGGCGCATTTTTAAAAAAATTAAGCAGGGAATTCTTCGGATGAATGATTTTGTCGTAATCCTTTATAGATAGAATAACTGCGATAGGATCCCCATTCTTTGTAATTATTTGGTGCCCTTTTTCCGTTGAATCATGCACAAGTTGAGAAAACTTGGCTTTGGCTTCTTGTATTTGCCATGTGTTTTTTGACTTGTTTGCTTTAGAATGATGATGTCCCATAACAAATCTCCTTTCTGTCTAGTCTGACTAGTCTTATAATAACATCAAGTAGATTTATTTGCATAGAAAATTTCCCTAAAGAGCATTTTTCATCAGCCTTGTGGGTGAAGTCGCAAGCAGAAGGGCGGTGCTTCACTCACAATTAAATTTTATTGCCCTTGAATGGCGTATGTCATGGAAACAGTGGCCGATACCTCTACTTGAGCTGGGACAATAGGCGTTGGCACATCTGCCGTTGCCATAGCTAGTCGCCCCGCTTTGGAGCTGTGCACATTGATGTAGGGGGGATTAATTCCAATCTCAATCACTTCACCCAATTCGGCATTTATCCCTTTTGCAGCTACTTCTGCATAGTGTTGCGCTTGTTTAATCGCTTCGCTTATTGCTTCTCCTTTTGCTTCATCTTCTTTTATGAGGGTGAACGATAAATTTTGAATCTGATTGCTTCCATATTGTGTTGCAGTGTCGATAATTTTGCTGACTAAGTTGAGCTTTGTCGTTTCGATCGTGAGTGTATTTCGAACTTCGTAACCCACAATTGATGCATGCCAGTCTGGCGGAGGGTTGCGAGGGGCTGGACTATACTGTGGAGATATTGTGAAGCGTCCCGTTTGGATCTCTTTTCCATCCAGACCCAATATTTTGATGTTTGATAATACCGAATCCATTTTTTCGGAATTGCTTTTCAATGCTTTTTGGGTCTCTGAGCCTGTGGTGACGACGCCTATTGTTATCGAGGCTTTTTCTGCGGGTTTTTGGACAGTTGCAGAGCCGCTAACAGTGATTTTTGGAATTTCATCGGCAACAAGTTTTGGTGAGAAAAACAGCAGAGAAGCTAGTAAGAGAGCATATTTCATAATGGAAGCCTATTTTGTTTGTATTAAATCTGGACTATCCTAAAATTCTAGAAATCAAGCAAGGATAAAATGAATACCAGAGGAATTTTATGTCAGTTGGATCAGTAATTCATAAAAGATACATCGTGGATGCTCGCACAACAACAGCCCCGATGCCCCACGCCGATCCTGAAAGATTAGAAAGAGAAAGGAAGGCTTATTTCATTTTTCTGGCTGTACTGCCATTTGCTTCCAGCGGGGAAATTTTTAAATATGGAGCAGTATCCCATGCTTTCCGTCATGTTGCAACAAACGAAAGAATTTATAAATACTTGCTGTCGCGAGATTTCCCCTGCCAATTTAATCCATCCCTAAATCATATTGACGACACTTATTATGCTTCTTACAGGAAATTAGTGAGAATCTTCTATAACTTCTCTAAAAATGGGTGTGTCGTTACTAAAATCGGCATAAAATTGAAGCCTGATATGGAGTTGAGGTACTTTTGCCCCTTTTCCTCGCGGATCTTTTTTGTTACAACTTCTCACAAAGTGAAGATTATCTCTCAGGGCATAGGTCGCGAATTAGAAATTGATATCTCCAAAGGAGGAATAGAAGAAACTCAAATAACGGTGGTGCAACCCATCGATCGGGGCAATAAAGTCCTCATCAATTCTGTTTCCTTGCGTACACTTTTTCTTTATGACGTTCTCTCTGGAGCAAAGATCTATGAATTTGCCGACTTTCACCCTTCTGAAAGAGTAAACGAAATCGATCCAACTTCATTCGCATCAATAACTGCAGAAGGACGTATACGGTTTTGGAATGTAATCTCTGGTGAAATGACGCGTGAATATGTTCTTGATGCAGAATCTTTTTTTGAAAAGATTAGTCCTGTGAGAGATAGGGTGATCTTTTTAAGAGAAAGAAGAGATCGAATGATTTGTACTTCAAAGCTAATTCGCACAATAGCACTATTAGAGAACAACCTTCAGCAATTCAGAGAGTTTCATCGCAAACCCGTTCACACCCTTATGATAAGTGACGAAATGGTCTTTAGTGCTAGCGAAGATCAGATGACGATAGCGATAGTAGAATTTAATCGTCTGCTTGACGATTTTATATTTAAATTTTCCGATCTTACACCTCCGCCGAATAGGGCTTCAGCCTACCACATCACCCCCAATAATCGTCTCTGTATTGGTCATGGAGATGGGACAATTAATATTTGGGATTGTAATAAAAATTATCTGCAGGATAAAGACACTCCTCTCAGTAGCATAAGGATTAAACCCTTCTCTGACCATCAAGATAGCCGCATCGTAAGCATCTCCCATACCTTTGATCATATCATCTTTGCTTCTACTCTTAAGAGCACGACATGCATCAATGTAGTAAATGGAGAAATTTTATGGCCGCAGACATATATTGCTGTACGGAGACCAATCGGATATAATGGAAATTTTTTCATTAGTGCATATCCCGGGGGTGAGCTCACTCTAGTCGATTATACTATGACCGAAGAAGATCAGCTTCTGGATATGTTAGGTAAAGTTACAATGGGAGGGATCAGAAATTTCTTAGATCATGTTGGAGATAAAACTTATAAGCCTCGCATTGCACACTCTCTCTTTTCAATTTGGAGGCTAACTGCATCTGAATTCTTAAAACTGGATCGGGATGTATTACTACAGTTAGAGCATAGGCTAAGTATGCCTCCAAACGGGAAAATAGGTATAAGTATTGCTATCTATCATGTCCAATTGATTCGTATCGCTAAAGATCTAAAAAGTAAGATTCCCAGGCTTCTATCATCAATTTCTAAACGTTGGGAAAAACTTCCTGAAAAGTTGAGAAAACAAATTTCTCCCCCAGAAGGCAGATGGCCTGATTTAAGAAGCGAGCAAGACAGCAAAATAAAAATATGTGTTGAGCACCTTGAATTGTTTATAAAAAACTGGGGATTTAGGAAAGAGGAAGAAAAAAAAGAGGCGAGTTTTCCAGTGGCAATACAATGCTCTTTGGATTCTGCTGCTTCATCCTCTACCCCTCACACCAGGCCTGATCCATTTAATTTACTTCCTACTGTCCTTCTGGATAGTATTTTCTCTTTTCTTCCTGGCAGAGATGTATTTCGATATGGATATATCAGCAAAAACTGGAGACTCCTATCTTCAAAAGAAGATACCATGAAGTTTTTTTTTCGAAGAGATTTTGGAAATAGCTCCATCCCCTTTGAATCTGACACTAAAGAATGTGCCCTTACAGAGTTAAGTTGGCGAGAAAAATTTCGAAGGGCACATCACTACTATTATCACTTACGATCTATACCACTTGAATATGGAAAGTACATTAAGTTTTCTAGCGCAGAAATTTTTAAATACGATCCCTCTTCTAAGTTTGCCATCATCAAAGATGGTGTTGGTCCTCCAAGTTCAAATCTTCTTTGTTATAATTTACATGATAAAACTGTTGTGCAAGCATTGTACTTAGAACGGATTCAAAATTTCAAACCTATTCTAATAACTGGTGAATTGCATTTATTGTTGCTTCTTGAAAGTGATAGCACTCAAATTGTTGTAATGAAAAATGATAAAAGTATTATCGGTTTTCTTCGACACCCTATTAATGTTGTTCATTTTATCCTAGGACCCAATGAAACTATAATCACGCAGGATATCGCTAATACGATTCGAGTATGGGATCTAAAGACCTGCACCCATTTGCAGGAAATCATCTCTCCAGTCCTAGCTAGACAACGGTGCTTCAAAATTGATCGTTCTGCAACTTCAGTATTAAATCTTTTTATGGGAACTGATACAGGCGAGATTCATTGTTTAAATCTTGAAAATGAGTTTGCAGCATTCTACACGAACGGAACTAAGCCCATTAAAGCAATAAAAGTACTGAAAAATGGCTTATTGGTTGTAGAGAGTGAGGATATTGACATCCCTGCTTTAATACTAATACCACCTTCCCTTGCTCATAAGGGCTGGAAATGCTATCGGTTAAATGTCGGTCCACTAAAGCCTTCGAGCATTAAAATAACAAATCAAAATCATGTCATTCTCACTTGCGGTGGCGAAATAAAAGTTTGGAAAATTACTTTTGATCCTAAATTGCATTGTTTGATTGATCTCTACAAGCGTCCGATCTCTCCAGAAGAACCCTTACTTCCAACTAGAACGCATAGAGGATCGGAGACTGGTCCTATCAAAATAATAAAGTGTAATGGCAATCATGTGTTCTTTGATGATGCATCAGCTTATAAAATCTGGAATTGCGAAACGGGAGAACTCTTTGTTCCAAAACTACAAACTCCGGGTAATCTACCTTCAAAGTCTTTCAGGATGAAAATAGATGCAAGATTCCAAGTTTTTATGGATTGTAGCTGGCCGCAAATTTCTATTAGCTTCATTGATGCAAAAAACCATGACAACCTACTTCTTTCCTTAGCATATCATTTTGAAAGAAATAAATTTCATAGATTACCTGCAGCTACAAAGAACACCATTCTACATATTAAATCTTTAATCACACCCACCACTCCTGAATTTATGGAATCTTACCTTTTAGACCTTATCCTTAACCTGAATGAGATTCCTGAACAAACTGTCCCCTTTATGAAACTTGCCATTTTTAAATATACTTTAGAGTCGATTGCAGAGTCCATTTTAAGGGCTCCAAAAGAACTAAGCGAAGAGATGCGCAATCGTTTCTTATATTTAGAACGAGATTATTACAAAATTCTTTTTCCTAAAATTTTGAAAGCTCCAATTCCAACGGACCCCAAAACATTGTATCAAGAGGGAAGGAAAGCTTTCTATATGCTCTCAGCAGAGGCGTGTGCGGGTTTAATCAGGAGTTTTGTCGAAGAAGAGGCCAAGACATATCTAAACGATCCTAAAAACAGTTTTTTGTATGAAAGCGGCTCATGAAATGCCTTGAAGGCAGGTATCATGGAGTGTGTTAATCTGGACTATCCTAAAATTCTAGAAATCAAGCAAGGATAAAATGATCGTACAGCTACGTTGTATAAAATAAACGTCAAGTATATCATGTGGAACTGTGATTCGGAGTAGGTACATCCTAACTCCTGTCGCCGCATTCGCGGCTTGGTTTGTTTATTGGTTCTACCCCACGCTGACGCATGGGGCTACATGCTATCACCGCATTCGCGGTTTTGCGACGACCGAAACAACCGCGAAGCGGTGGCAGCATGTAGCCCCATGCGTCAGCATGGGGTAGATCCGATCAATCTATCGAGCCGCGAATGCGGCGACAGGAGTTAGGACGTACCTACTCCGAATCACAGTGTGGAATGTGTGAGGTCACTATGAAAACGGTAAAAAAAACAGTAAAAGTCAATCCTAAAAGACATTCTATTGTTGCTCCAGCATCTGTGAGAAAAGAGTTGGAGTATGAAAAAGATTTTTCCAATTGGGCGAATAATCAAGCAAAATATCTGAAAAGAGGGGAGTTCGAAAAGTTGGATATGGGCAATCTGATAGAGGAGATCGCGGACTTGAGCAAACGAGAAAAACAAAGGCTGATTAGCTATTTGGAAGTACTTTTGATGCACATGTTAAAGGTAAAATACCAGAAAACAAAACAAACAGGATCCTGGGATCGCTCCATCAAAGTCGCAAGTCATAAAGTTCAAAAAACCTTGTCAGAAAATCCTAGCTTAAAGGCTAAACTCAAAGACATTGTTGATGATGCATATTTTTCTGCAAGACTAGAAGCTGCCAATGAAACAGAATTGGATGAAAATATATTTCCAGAAAAATGTCCATGGACCTTAAAAGAGATATTTCCAGATCTAGAGAAAAAATATTGCTGATGGATCTGTTTTAATATAAAGTTTGCCCAAATTGCAAATCGCATGCTTGAACCCAATTCATTCACAAGTCTTTGCAGGTTTGTGCAAAGCCTTGATGGGGAATTGGGTTCAGGCATGCGATTTGCAATTTGGGCAAGGTTTACATTAAAACTCTGTTTCTGCCCAAATTACAAATCACAAACCAGACCCCAATCCAGCTCTGTGCTCCTTCCAAACTGTCTCAGCAGTGAGAAAAGCATAGCACAAAATCCTCTCTTTCTTGAAAATCGTATTATGGTATCAACACTATTTAAAAGCTTAGAAAGAGTGTTCCTTCATTCCTGGGGCGTCCTCTTGTTTGCACTCCTCTGTTTCATGTGTTTCGAACAAGCCATGAAAAAACACCAAATAGAATATACAAAACTTGCTCTTAAACGTGATCTGTTGCTCCAAGAGAAAATCCAAGCCACACAACTGCATGCAGCACTCCTACTTCAAATCAATAGCGAAAGCGATCCAGCATGGATTGAACTTATCCTCATGCAAACCCTTGGACTTACTCCTGAAGGCAAAATAAAGGTATTTTTTAAATAGCTTATGGATTTACCACAGCTCATTCTCGCGATGGGCATTCTCCTCCTTCTTTCGGCTTATTTTTCGGGCTCCGAAGCGGCTTTGTTTTCCCTACCTGCCACTCGGATTAAGGTATATCAAAACGACATAGATCCACGAAAAAGGCTTATAGCCTCTCTGTTGCTGCATCCAAGGGATTTGTTAGTCACTGTATTCATGTTGAATACTCTTGTAAATATTTTGTTGCAAAATGCTGCTGCAAATATATTTGGAGACCTCTCCAGTTGGCTGCTAAAAGTTGGTGTTCCTTTGTTGCTCACACTTATTTTTGGTGAGATTTTGCCAAAATATCTGGCCCTACAGCATAACACCTCCTTCTCATATATTATTGCCCCTTCCATCACCTTTTTCACAAAGATCCTCAAACCCATTAGACAGCTTGCCGTAGCAATCACAACCCCATTATCCCGTGCGATGTTTTTCTTTCTAAAGCCGGAACCGCCAGTATCCCGCGAAGAAATTCAACACCTCTTGAAAACATCGAAAGAGGTCGGAGTTTTTGATGCGGATGAAGGGGAGCTCATTTTGGGTTATTTACACTTACAAGAAGCTCTGGTTAAAGAGCTGATGAGGCCGCGCGAAGATATCCTTTTCTATGACATTCAGCAACCCCTCACTAAGCTCACCTATTTATTTATCGATCAAAAATGTACTCGCCTTCCCGTGTGCGATCAAGGATTGGATAAAGTTTTAGGGATCATAGATGCAAAGCAGTTTTTACTGCATCGCGATTCGTTTACTCATCCAAAGGAATTGCTTCGTTTTTTGGAAAAGCCCTTTTATGTTCCTGAATATATTCCTGCACGCGTTCTGTTGCGTCGTTTTGATGAGCAACGGCAGAGGATTGCTTTAGTCGTAGATGAGTATGGATCTACTTCTGGCTTAATTACTAGAGAAGATCTCATTGAAGTTGTTGTAGGGGAAATTGCTGATTTGCGCGATGAACGCAAGCTGTATTCTCCTGCAGGCAACAACGAGATTATTGCGAGCGGTAAATTGGAAATTTCTGAGTTTAATGAACTTTTTGATACAAATCTGGACAGCCCTGGAGGGATGGTGACGATTGGAGGATGGGTAACAGAAAGGCTCGGGGAAATTCCAAAAAATGGAAGCCGGTATGAGTTAGAAGGGTTTTTATTTCAGGTACTAGCTTCGACACCAAGTCGTGTGCGCCGTCTTTACATTCGCAAACTGTCTAAGTAAGGAATTGTATGATCTCATATGAAGCAGCTTTAGGATGGTTTGTAATAAATGTAATCTCAACGATCATTCTAGCTTTTTTCTCTATGCAGGAGATGGCTTGTGTTTCGTTTAATAAAATCCGTTTGCAGTACTATGTGAGCAAGGGAATGAAACGGGCACAATGGCTGAGCGATCTCCTGCGGTATCCTGAACGACTCTTTGGAACAACGTTGATATGTGTGAACACAGCGATGTTTATTGGTTCCGAATGCGCAAGACAGTCCTACCTTGCCTTGGGATGGAATCCCGATTTAGCCTCGCTCGTTCAAGTGGCTTTTGTTCTTCTTTTTGGCGAGCTCGCTCCCATGTTTGCAGCTCGACGCTTTGCTGAGACCGTTGCGTTGGTGGGGGCGCCATTGCTTTATTTTACTGCGAAGATGTTGACGCCTATTCTCTGGACAATTGGATGGGTCTCGAAACTGGCTGACGTGATCTCTGGAAGGGGTGCAGCGCACGAGCATGTAGTTTTGAATCAGGATGATTTGCAAAGGATCTTGGATGCTCAAGAAGAGGATCGTCTTCCAGAAGGTGAGGGGGAAGAGGTGAGTACGATTTCTCGGAATATCTTTAGTTTGCGAAATAAAGATGCAAAGCAGGTTATGCAGCCGATACAAAGCCTTCCATCACTTCCCTCAAATGCTACAGTAGCTCAATTAAGAAAGCTGCTTACGACTTCAGACGTTCAGGTTGTATTAATTTATCATAAAGACATCATGCATATTGTGGGGGTTGCCCATCCACGGAGTTTTGTGAGGTCGCCAGATACAAGTCGAGTACGAGATCAGGCAGCGGCGCCCTGGTTTATTACTCAAAACACAAAAGTAATTCAGATTTTGCAAGAGTTTCGAAGAAATAATAAACAACTCGCCATTGTGTTGAATAATCAAGGACATGCCATTGGAATTATTTCCTTGGAGGGTTTAACCGAGGAGATTTTTGGGAAGATAATTGAAAGCCGAAGTCAATTACCCTCAATGATTATTGATCGAACATTTCCTGGGGATATGTTGGTTTCGGAGTTCAATGAACAGTTTGATGTTGTGATTAGCAAGGAAGGGAATATAACATTGGCTGAGTTGTTAAGAAAAACGTTAGGGCATCATCCAGAATTAGGGGAAAAAGTGTTTATATTTCCGTTTGAATTTACGGTTAAAGAGACGACGCTGACAGACGTAAAGAGCGTTGCCGTCACCACCCCACGCATGTAATAAGAAGGCTGCTAAGAATACCTCCGTGCCCGAGTCCGTGTGCGTGCCCGTGCCCGAATGTTCTTCTCTTTCTTAATTTTTTCATACGTCTGTGAAGATAGAAAAGGTAAAGAATAAAGAATAATATTCGGGTACGGGCACGCACACGGGCACGGGCACGAAAACTGGTGCGTGCCTTCTCTTTACATTAAATCTTGATGTAGCCTTGGCCCTGACCTTGGCGTCCAGGCTGACCAGTGGCGCCTTTCATCATTGGAGGTGCTTCAGCTGGCTTCGAGGTCTCTTCTCTTCCTTCACAGATATCACGGCAAATTTTGCGCCATTTTTCTACGGTTTCAACATAGAGTGGAGCAAAAGCGCGAAGAGCAGAAGATACTGCGTGCTCCATATCTAGAGTGCAGTGGATCAAGATCAATTCTTCTTTAACAGCAACTCCAGCGCCGCCGCCAGCCATTTGGCCGCCGAGGAGAGAGCCTTCGAGGAGGCGTTCGTAGAGGCGAAGACGAGTTTTATCATCACGTGGCAACCCATCTAGAAGAGGAGAGTAGAGATACAAGCGTTTTGAATTTGGTTCGTAGGTGATATGTAACGAAAATTCATCGTCAATACCTAGGATACACGTGTTGTTTTCGTCAAACTCAAGCCCTTCCAGGTTCAGCTCCTTGCCGAATTCCTTAAGGTTTGACTTAGCATTTTCCATTGACATAGAGACCTCCTAATACTGTAACTTTTTCTGCACGAGCAGGATTTTAATAAGCTTGGGGCATTTTTTTCGAATGCAATGGTTTTAGATTAGCGCCTTCCCCGTTTTGTTGCTAGCATTATCTTCATTATGTTCATTTTATAATTAAGCGCAAGTCCTCAACTCTTGAAAGTCAAAATTCTTGTTTTCATTATTGACTTTCTGCAAGATCCCCAATATGGAGCCATCATTTAAATTGAAATTAGGGTGTCCTTTTCCCTTGGGAGTTTGCCCTTGTGAAGAGGGGGTTAACTTTGCTATTGAATCCTCCTCGGCTAAAAAACTAGCTCTATGTCTTTTTGACTCCCCTGATAGTCGTGATCCTATTTGTGAGATCCAATTCGATCCGGAAATCAATCGCACAGAAAGCACATGGCATATTTTCGTAGAACACCTTCCACAGCATTACTTCTATCTATTCAAGGTTGACGATGCAGCGCCAATGTTATTAGATCCCTATGCACATGGCGTGGCGACTCCTAATCGGTGGGGTGATATCTCTCGTCTACCTTATTTTCCGCTAGGGATTATCTCTCCAGCTAAAGAATTTAATTGGGAGGATGATAAGCCTCCAAAAATCCCCTCTTGTGATTTGATTGTTTATGAAATGCATGTGAGGGGGTTTACGCAGCATCCATCGAGTAAAGTTAATCATCCTGGAACATTCCTTGGAATGATCGAAAAGATTCCATACTTAGTAGAACTTGGCATTAATGCTGTGGAATTGCTGCCCATTCAGGAGTTTGACGAATTAGAGAATCCTAGGGTAAATCCAGTTACATTGGATCGTTTGTACAACTATTGGGGATATTCCACGGTGAATTTTTTCTCACTCATGCGACGGTATACTTCGAGTCCCGATGCCAGCAGTGCAGTTGAAGAGTTCAAGATGCTTGTGAAGGCACTTCATGCCAACAATATTGAGGTGATATTAGATGTCGTTTTTAACCATACAGCTGAAGCGGGGAAAGATGGCCCGACACTATCGTTTAAGGGATTAGATCTCGAAAGTTATTATCATTTGGACGAAAACAAAAAACATCTCGATTTCACTGGTTGCGGTAATACTTTCAATTGCAATTCACCACTAGTCACAGAGTATATTGTGGATTGCCTTCGCTATTGGGTATTGGAGATGCATGTCGATGGTTTTCGCTTTGACTTAGCCTCTGTACTCACACGAGGAACCGATGGGCAGCCCTTGAGCAATCCTCCATTAGTTGAAGCCATTTCTTTTGATCCAGTGATTTCTCAAGTAAAGCTAATTGCAGAAGCTTGGGACGCTGCAGGATTGTATCAGGTGGGTTCGTTTTTTTCAGAGTACGGGTGGAGTGATTGGAATGGAAAGTATCGGGACAATGTAAGAGAATTTATCAAAGGAACCGGAAATAAGAATGAATTTTGCAAAAGTCTTTGTGGGTCACAAGATTTATACGGCAAATGGAGCCCTTCTCGTAGCATTAATTTTGTCACTGTACACGATGGGTTTACTCTGACAGATTTAGTTTCCTATAATCACAAGCATAACATCGTCAATGGGGAGAATAATCGGGATGGATTGAATTACAATTCCAGTTGGAATTGCGGTGTGGAGGGGATTACAAGAGATAAAAATATCTTGGCTTTAAGAGAGCGTCAGAAGCGCAATTTTTTCTTAGCTCTCATGGTCTCCAGGGGCATACCCATGTTGTTGATGGGGGATGAGTATGGTCATACAAAGAGGGGTAATAATAACACGTGGTGTCAAGATAATGAGTTGAATTGGTTCTTATGGGATCATTTGGAAAGCTCCAAAGAATTTTATCGTTTTTATCGCAAATTGATACAATTTCGCAAAAGTCATTGTGTGTTGAGGGCGAATGTTTTTTTGGAGAATGAAGAAGTCGAGTGGCATGGGAGAGAGCTTGGAAAAGTTGACTGGAGCAATCCCTTCGATGGATTTATTGCATATACGTTGAAAGATTTGGAAGAAGGGCATGATTTGTATATTGCCTTTAATGCGACTCCGAAGCCTGTTATTATCGAGTTGCCTTTGAATACAGACAGCAAAAAGTGGCATTGGGTGGTTAATACAGCGAGTCCATCGCCCTATGACTTTCGCGAGGAGGGTTCTTATACAGCAACGACAGATTCGCATTACCGTATGGTGCCCTTTTCAGCGATCCTTTTGCAATGCCTTCCCGTTTTTTGATCGTGAACGCACCCGAGCATAAACCCGACTCTCCAAAAAAATTAAACGCAAAGCTCCTTTTCCTATAGCACAAAATCATGGCCATGACATAGGATGCTTTTCAAATATTCTTTGACTCGTACGGTTATTATGAAACGATCCTCCCTCCTCAGCTCTTTCATTTTTGGATTATTGATCTGTTCCCTTTCTCTCCATGCCTCTTCTATTCATGAATGCGATGACTTCATGATAGAAAAGAGCGAAAACAACGGACCCGAAGATTTTGCCATAGGAGCTCATTTTCGTTTCTCTAAAGGGAACGATGCAGACAAGATCCCTGGCATCAATGAATCCGCTCTCACTTTAGAATCTGGCCCTTCTGCAGTCGTAGGAGGTTGTGTCAATGCAATCACCGGTGACTATTTCGAAAGCAATACAGATCTTGTTGTAATAGGTCCTCAACCACTTATTGTCCAGAGGACTTATTGTAGCGCAGAAAACAAGTGGCATTTTCAGCACATGCCGCTTTTGGAAGTAGGAAAGTCGGTAGGAGAGCACCATGTCAACGCGGTCTACATCGATGACAGCGGTTCCGGGCTATCCTTTAGAGCCCCTCTCAAGAGAAATGCCCCCAAAGGATCACTAAAACTTACATCTACCTCTTTTGAGAATTTGACAAATGCAGGAGCAGGAGAGATCTGCGGACGCACCAACTGGGGCAACTCTAGAATCGGTTTCAGCCAAGTTGGAGACCATCGGCTATTTGATCTTCGATTAGGTTCGGGAGTACAACGCACCTTTGAGTGTTATAAACGCAAAGGGAAGCATCATAGGTTAGGGATTAAGGAAGGAAAATACCACCTTACTGGAGAACAGAATCCCAATGGTAACAAACTCGTCTTCAAATACAATGATAACGATGAACTAATAGCCGTCAGGGCAATGAACGAAGCTGGAGTGCCGATTAGCGTCCTAAATCGATCTAAAGACGACAATCTTGTAGAATGGTTCGACGAACATACCAAAGTAGCTTATGTTTTCGATGACAAAACGTTGGTTTCCGTTACTCCATCACATGGCGTACCGACGTGGTATTCATCCTTTTCAACCGATGGAAAGGTGACTTTTCAGAAAAAACATCACGATGACCGCTTCTATAATGTTGAGTATGAATTGCTTGCAGAAGGAAGTGAAGTTAATGTAAAAATGCGTGTGTCCTCTCTACTTGCTCCTGTAGGAATAGATGCCCGTCCCATCACTACTTTTACATTTAGCTATCATAAAGGCAAAAAGCACGTTGAGGACCCCTCTACAGACGTACGCAACGCAGCGGGTGATTTGGTCAAATACACCTATGACAGGGATAATAAATTTTTAAAATCGATCTCAAGATATCGCAAAAATGATCAATTTTACTGCAAAGATCAGTTCTTCTGGGCTAGAGGAAATGCTGAAAATTTCTTAACAGCCCGTGTATTTGAAGGGGATGGAAAATACTATTTTGCCCGTTCTCTCGCTTATGACTCCTTCGGAAACATCACTCACGATCATTTGTGGGGCAATATAACTGGTAGAAATGCTTATCCACTCATTGTCAATGGTTCTGGACCTCAAAGCAATGGCTGTGAAGTGCATACCAAAACATTTCAGTCCTCACAAGATGGCTTAAATCTCCCTCTGCGTGAAGATAATGGCCGTAACTGTACATGGTGCACTTATTACCCAAATACTAATCGCTTAGCCACCCGCTTCACTGGATTTTATCAAACCATTCGAAAGCGGGAATTTTTTGCTTATGACGTCAATGGAGTCCTTGTCGATGAGGTTTGGGATGATGGCACCAGCCCAAATAAAGACGATCTTTCAGGAGTCACCGAACGACATCATCGCAAGATCATTCCGCGCCAACAAAAACCGATCGGCCTCCCAGAAGTTATTGAAGAGTACTATTATGACTTCACTACACATTCAGAGCGCCTTCTTAACAAAACTGTTAATGTCCATTCCTCTGAAGGAAGAATTGTCCAACAACATCGTTATGGCAGCGATGGAAACATAGCCTATACGCTATTCTGGAACTATGATCGCCTTGGAAATGTGATTGAAGAAGTCAATGCTCTTAATGAAAAAATCACCCGCGAATACGACTCCAATGGCAATAAAATCTTGGAGAAAGGTCCTCGCACAGAGTGCTATAAGCGATTTGCCTACGACTATTCCAATCGCCTCATCGCGGAACGGGAAATTTGGGATAGTGGCGAATGCTTTATTACATATCATCGCTACAATATCTTGAGTCAAAAAATCGCCTCGGTCGATCACTACGGCTATGAAACTCGCTATTTTTATGACGAACTCGGACGCCTCATCCGCACAGAGCTTCCTCCATATCTCAACGAAAACCAAGATCTCGTTCACCCAGCTCAGCAAACGCAATATGATGCAATGGGCCTTGCCACTGCGGTTTGGGATGCCAATGGCCGTTGTACCCAAAAGCAGTATACCGTTCGCGGTCAGCCCTTTTGGATTCAGCACCCCGATGGTAGTATAGAAAGAAAAGAATACACCATGGACGGCTTTCTCGAACTCGAAGTAGCAAGAAATGGCCTTGTCACGCTCTATACGCATGACTTTTTAGGGCGCGTAATTCGTACCGAAAAGCGCGATCCGCAAGGCAATGTGCTTTCGACGAAGTCAGCAGAATATAGTACTTTCCAACTCATTTCTGAAACCGATGAAGCGGGAGTTGTCACATACTATAATTATGATGGCACAGGACGCCGCATTTCGACGTCTACAGCCGATAAAGTCACCACTTGTGCCTATGATAATCTTGGGAGAAAGGTCAAAGAATCTCAGGGCGATATCCACACGATCCGAGAATATGATCTCCTCAATCGAGTTATAGAAGAAAGAATAGAAGATTCCGCCGGACGTCTCTTTAAAAGAGAGTACTATAGCTATGATAGCAGTGGCAATCGCATACGACTGACATCTGAAACGCAAGCAGGAAGCGCCACAACACTTACAACATACAACCCCCATAACGAACCGATCACCCTTACAGATGCTCTTGGAAATTGCACACATTACACTCACAATAATGTTGCATTTCATGGACTAAATCTTCGTCAAGTCACTACAACAGATCCGCTGGGCAATCGTGAGATAAAAATCTACGATCCACTGAACCGTCTTATTCAAGAGACGACCTACAACCCGATGGGCGATGTGATCCAGTCATCGCGACACGTTTACGATGCTGTAGGACAGCTCTTATTGACCCACGCAGACGTGTGGGCATCGCAACAAATTTTGCGTACTGTCACGACCCAATGGGAATACGACAGCATGGGGAACATGACCCATTGCGTCGAAGCAAAAGGGACTCCAGAACAAAAACAAACCTATTTGTATTACAACTCATATGGTCAAAAACAGAGGATTACAAAAGCCAATGGAATCGTTCTCAACAATGAATATGACTTATTAGGACGCCTCATCTCATTTAAATCTTCCGATGGCACTGTAAACTATGCCTACGCATACGATGCCCATGACAATCCCATCTGTGTGACAGATCTTTTGAATGGCACCAAAACCTTGCGCTGCTATGATCAGCATAGTCGGCTTACCTCTGAAACTCTGGATACCGGATACACGCTGCAATATGTTTACGATCCACAAGACCGCCTAACCAGTCTTACTCTGCCTGACCAATCTGCGGCGTCTTATGTGTATGATGCACATCATTTAACGGCCATTCAGCGCTTAAAAAACGGTGTGGTAAGCTATAGCCATCAATATGTCGCTTACGATCTCTCCGAAAATGTTGTGGATGTTCTGCTTCCCGGTGAAGCAGGCACAGTCAGTTACCAGTATGATCTTCTCGGCCGCAGTACCGCTACAGTTTCTGAGCAATGGCAGGAAACTGTTCCTGATCAGGGATACGATGCCGTAGGAAACTTGCTGCAGAGGCAATTTACAGATGCAAACGATACTGTCGACTGCGCTTATTCCTATGACAACCTGTATCAATTGACCTCTGAAACCGGTGCAGCTTCACAAACTTATAATAATGATTCTCTCTACAATCGCATTGCTAAGGACGGTCAGCCTTACACGGTTAATTCACTGAATCAGCTGTTGCAGCAGACCGATTCTAATTATACGTATGATGCCAACGGCAATCTGATCGAAATCGATCAGGATGATGGTAAGCTCTTATTTAGCTATGACGCCTTGGATAGGCTCACAGCAATACAGAATGGCGATGGCAGTGATCTTGTTAGCTATCGATATGACTCATTTCATCGCCGCCTGAGCAAATGCACTTCAGAAGTAACTACAGAGTATCTCTATGAGAACGATAATGAGATCGGAGCTCTCGTCAATGGACAAATCACCGAACTGCGTATTTTAGGATTAGGTAAAGGCGCCGAAATTGGAGCTGCCGTTGCTCTTGAATCGGATGGAACTGCTTACATCCCCATTCATGACCCTTACGGAAATGTTGTAACACTGTTAGACCTCTCTGGGAATGTTGTGGAGACTTATCGCTACACGGCTTTTGGAGAAGAACTTTATGAAACAACACTGAATCCGTGGCGCTATAGCAGTAAAAGGGTGGATCCAGAAACCGGATTTATTTATTTTGGCCGCAGATATTACATGCCTACGATTGGACGTTGGCTGACTCCCGATCCATTAGGTTTTGCCGACGGACCTAATTTATACACTTTTGTACATAATCAACCCTTTGCTTATGTCGATCCTGACGGGCAGTTTGCGTTCTTGATTCCTCTTGCTGTTTCATTGGCTCTAAGTTATTGTGCACCTCCAGCAGCAGTCTTCCTGGCAGAATGTACCGGTTGTGTGGCTGCTGCCAGCTTTGTGACAGGCCTTGCAGATGGATATAATTGGTCCTGTCCAGATACAAGCTACTGCGTAGATCCAACTTCTAGTTGGGCAAAGTGCGCAGGAGTTGCTATTGGCGGGGCCCTTTCCTTAATGGATGTTCCAAGGAAGGGGCTTACTAAGGCTGTTACCTATGCTGCAGCGAGCCCTATTGCTGCAGGAATGGCAGTGAAAGCTGGAAGCGCTGTGACTCATGCTTGCAGCAGCTATTCGCGTACAGCCGCCACTCAAACCACCCTCAAGACCGCCGAAGTCGCCGAAAGGTATGTTGCAAAAAGGGGAGTGCAACTTAGCAAGCAAAGTTCCAGTAATAAAATTTCACAACTTGAAGGAAATATCAGTGAATGGCTGGGAAAAGAGGCTAAAATGATTAAAAACAAAACAGGTGATACTGTCTTTCTTTCTAAAAATGGAACAAAAAAAGTAAGATTTGACTTCAATCATCCAGCTCCACATAGCAATCCCCATGGACATATTGAAGAGTTTTTTAACGGAAAATGGAACAAGTCTGGACCAATATATCCAACAGATGTTCCACATTATTAATATATAAGAGAAATCCAATGCGTATATTAGACGAAGTTTCTGACAAATCCGTAGAGAGAATAATAATGTATTTAACTATCGCGGAAGCCTCCGAATTAAGAGATGGCCTAGATGATATTCTTAAGAAACCTCTAAATAATCATATTCATGTATCTGATGAAAACTACCAGAAAGAAATAACTGTATGTGTTTATGATACAGATAATCTGAATGGATTCAATAAAAGATCTATAGATTTGATTACAAATGACGAATAATAATTAGGTCTAATAATGGAAGTTAGATTAGAAATACCAGAATATAGTCCTGATACAGCTATGAAATATAATTGGGAACCAGGTTTTGATATAGGTGTGAGATATGAAAATGGCGTAATTTTTTTGACTGCAAATAGGGAAGGATTATTTTCTTTAACCAATCATTTTTTGAATTTATCGCAAGAAAAGACACCTGAGGGTTATCATTTGCATTTTGATGAAAACAATTCTTTAGAAGAAGGTTCTGTAGAGTTAATAATACAAAAAAATGAAAAATGGTTTTGTTTCTATTAGTTAAGGACTTCCGACAATGCTCTTTCCTTAAAAGGGATTAAGGAAATGGCGATAAGGGAGGAGTTCTTCTTATTACCGAATGTAGCAAAGGAACTAACTAAGTTAATTCAAGCGATTTAGAGCTCTCTTGTCTGCGCTACTTAAAGATGCTGGCAGGGGACGATTTAACTTCAATCAACCGGCAGTATATATAAGAGAAATCCAATGCGCATGTTAGATGAAGTTTCTGATAAACCTTAGAGAGAATTGACGACAGATTCGCATTACCGTATGGTGCCCCACTCAGCAATCTTACTCCGATGCCTTCCAGAGTTTTTTTCGTGAATGCGCACTTAGCTCTTGCAATAACTCTTGCGCGGTCTCGTCTGCGCGTGGGACGGTTCTCGCATGACAGCATAACGATTTAACACAGGCCGCTTCAAAAACCTTCTGCTTACAACACCAGCCTGTGTTAAAACGTTATGCTGTCATGCAGAACTGTCCCTACGCGCTTTTGCCTACACATGCTCTTCGCGCATGGGA